>Ga0209934_1000190_pt1 | contig 185834 bp, 168 predicted proteins | sample ThiBiot_750_plan_2_FD_183950 | JGI IMG/M metagenome (GOLD analysis project Ga0209934, IMG submission 183950) | Wastewater bioreactor microbial communities from Cape Town, South Africa - Thiocy_expt_750_plan (SPAdes) | ecosystem: Engineered > Bioreactor > Thiocyanate-remediating >...
TATTGTACATAGCCACTTTATACATAACGCTGAGAGTTTATTATACTCTCAACAAGTAAAACCTTAATTGTTTAAGGTGGTGGCATTTTAATGCGAATTGCTGGGGGTATTTATATGCGAATTAACAGAAGCACACAAAATGCTTAAAAACCATATTGCAGAATATCCCCCTTATGCTTTGTTTTCAAATGCTTTTTTACAAGCCAATTTTGAGCAACCTGAGCAATCAACATTAGAATACGATAATTGCGAAGACTGTAAATATTTGCCCGAAATAGGCTACATTCACTATTTATAATACAGTAACCAGTAAATCTCGTAAATCTATCAAAGAATATTACAAGATGGAATAAAATCGACTTCTATACTTTTACATTGGATTTATTAGCTCATTTAATCCATAAAAGCAAGATGAAAAGTTTAGAAGAAAGGTTAGAAAAAAGAAGTATAAAACCAACATCAGTTAGATTATTAATTTTTCAGACAATGTCTGAATTTAAAAAAGCATTTAGCCTGACCGATTTGGAAACGGAACTAGAGACGGTAAATAAATCTACTATTTTTAGGACCTTGACCCTTTTTCATGACAACTTACTCATTCATACGATCGATGATGGTTCCGGCTCAATGAAATATTCAATTTGTAGTGATTCATGTATGTGCAATGTAGGTGACCTACATGTACATTTCAACTGTAACCGCTGTAAGAATACTTTTTGTCTTGAAAGTATTGCTATTCCACCGATTCAGCTGCCAGATAGTTTTTTATTGGAAAGTATAAATTTTGTAATGAAGGGAATGTGTAATGAGTGTTCGAGATTTTTTAAGAAACAAATAACTCCAAATAAAACCGCATTTTAAAAAACAGCCATATGTAAATATGGCTGTTTTGCATTTGCAACCAGGTTCCCAAATACTACAGCTAATTTTGTTGTGTAAAAATTCATAATATAGATATGGAAAATAGATATAATAATAACTCGAAAATAAAATCAGGTTACGTAGATAACCCAGATTTTGAGGTAAAAAAAATTGAATGTGTAGTTTCTGAAAAAGAAACAATGTATACCTATACATCAATACTTCAATCTATGTCATCACACCCTATAGCAAGAGCTATTTTTAAAGTGTTGCCATCTGTACAATTATCAGACTATAGAATTGAAAAAGTTGAAGAAATACAAGGAGGAATTAAAGGTTTTATTGATAATCATGAAGTAATTATTGGAAATCTTGAATTGATGAAATGTTACGATTTTTATTATGATGAAAGCTTGAATCATATCAATGAAAAGGTGATTCTTGTAATGATAGATGATAGATATACAGGCTGCTTTATAATGAAAGAGGTGTTAAATGACTAAATTTATTTTAAATAAATTGCTAATTACATAATCTTTTATAGATTTCATTCATGAGAAAAATAACTTATTTGTTAAGTTGAGTGCTATTATATTTTTTGTAAGTTTGTACCGACTTATTGGATGGATTATCAATCAATTAAAGTTTAAAATTAGAGAGGTGAAAATATTTGTATTTATATTCAGTGTTTATATGTTAGGGATGTCAATACTTCCCTGCACAGACGCTTTGTATGAATGTACAGCAAATAACAACCAGTTAGTAGAAATTGGACTATCACATGAAGATAATCATAAAACGGAACACAAAGATTTTTGTAGTCCTTTTTGTTCTTGCCAATGTTGTGGAACCATTACTGTAGCTATTTCGGATTTCAACATAACCGAAGTAGTATCCCCAAAACTTAAATTGAACGCTAAACAAAAGGTTTCTCTTAGAAATGTAAATCTCTATTCCCAATACTCCGGGAGCATATGGCAACCGCCAAAGATTAATGTTTAAAAAGTAATTACTAGTCTTTTCTCTTGCGCTTGTGAAGAATATTTCTTCGTGTGCGTCAGTAAAAATTATTGTACTATCATTTTAAATGATAGAAATCGTATATACTTTAAATATTAATACTAATCAAAAATGTTAGATAACATAATTAAATTCAGTATCAAGAATAAGCTCATTATTGGAGTAATGACTTTGCTGCTGATAATATGGGGCGTATGGAGTGCTACAAAACTTCCTATAGATGCCCAGCCTGATATTACAAATAATCAGGTACAAGTTATAACTCTATGTCCTACTCTAGCGGGGCAGGAAGTTGAACAATTAGTTACATTTCCAGTAGAGCAAAGTATTGTCAATCTTCCTGATGTGGAAGAGATACGAAGTATTTCCCGTTTTGGACTTTCAGTCGTTACCGTTGTTTTTAAGGATGAAGTAGACATCTACTTTGCTAGACAACTAGTTAATGAGAAATTGAAAGAAGCTGAGGAGCAAATTCCTGAGGGTGTAGGCACACCGGAACTATCCCCTGTTAGCACTGGCTTAGGTGAAGTGTATCAGTATATACTACATCCTAAAAAAGGTAGCGAAGACAAATATACCGCTATGGATCTGAGAACAATGCAAGATTGGATTGTTGCTCGTCAACTATATGGAACACCAGGAATTGCTGAAATCAATAGCTTTGGAGGGCTGCTGAAGCAATATGAAGTTTCTGTCAATCCAGATCGTTTAAGAGCTATGGATGTGAGTATTTCCGAAATATTTTCTGCATTGGAAACTAATAACCAAAATACAGGAGGTGCATATATTGACAAGAAACCCAATGCATATTTTATTAGAGGTGTAGGTTTGGTAAACACACTTGAAGATGTAGGGAATATTGTTGTAAAGAATATTTCAGGAGTTCCTATACTGGTAAAAGATGTAGCAGAAGTACGTTTTGGTAATGCCATTCGTTACGGTGCGCTCACCTACAACGGAGAGGTAGATGCTGTGGGAGGAATCGTCATGATGCTCAAAGGAGAAAACAGTGCCAAAGTGGTAGAACGTATTAAGGAGAAAATTCCGACAATACAACAATCTCTACCAGACGATATCGTTATCGAACCTTATCTCGACAGAACAGACCTTGTTGGACGTGCCATAGATACGGTTGAGAAAAATCTTATAGAGGGAGCTTTAATTGTAATTTTTGTCTTAATTCTGTTTCTAGGTAATTTAAGAGCTGGTTTAATTGTCGCTTCTGCTATTCCTTTGTCAATGCTATTTGCATTAGGTATGATGAGATTGTTTGGAGTGAGTGCCAATCTGATGAGTTTAGGAGCTATAGACTTTGGTTTGATTGTGGATGGTTCTTTGATTGTAGTGGAAGCAACAATGCATCATCTAGGGCTTAGAAAATCAAATAAGAGACTTACACAGGGAGAAATGGATGAAGAAGTGTTCGATTCTGCAAGAAAAATACGTACAAGTGCGGCTTTCGGAGAAATCATCATTCTTATTGTATACATCCCAATATTAACATTAGTAGGGATCGAAGGAAAAATGTTTACACCAATGGCTCAAACAGTCAGTTTTGCAATTATTGGAGCTTTAATTCTTTCATTCACCTATATCCCTATGATGAGTGCACTGTTCTTGTCAAAGAAACCTATCACAAAAAAGAACCTGTCAGATAAAATGATGGATTTCTTAAACAAAGTGTATCAGCCCCTTTTAGAAAAAGCTATTAGATTAAAATATGTAGTGATAGGATCAGCGGTAGGTTTATTTGCAATCAGCTTATTCTTATTTTCCCGAATGGGTGGTGAATTCTTACCGAAACTAGGTGAAGGAGATTTTGCAATGCATTGTATTCTACCTCAAGGGACTTCTTTAAGTCAAAGTTTGGAGACATCTATGCAAGCGTCTCGAATTCTGAAAGAATTTGACGAAGTTAAAATGGTGGTAGGAAAAACAGGTGCCGGTGAGATACCTACTGATCCGATGCCTCCGGAGGCTACAGATTTAATGGTCATTCTTAAGCCACAAAAAGAATGGAAAGAAAAAAAATCTTATGATGAGCTTTCAAACGAAATGATGGAAAAACTAGAAAGTATCCCAGGGGTTTTCTTTGAAGCTAATCAGCCTATTCAGATGAGATTCAATGAATTAATGACGGGGATTCGTCAGGATGTGGCAGTGAAAATTTTTGGAGAAAATCTGGATTCTCTATTGGTGTATGCTAATAAAGTTAATACTATAGTACAGACAATTCCGGGAGCGACTGCGCCACAAGTAGAAAGAGTGGATGGACTCCCTCAAATCAACATTGATTATGATCGGGCGAGAATTGCCAACTATGGTTTAAAAATTCAAGATATTAATGACATTGTGAGTACTGCCTTTGCAGGAAAAGCAGCAGGTGTAGTATATGAAAATGAGCGAAAATTTGATCTGGTAGTTCGTCTGGACAATGAGCACAGAACCTCTATAGAAGATGTAAGTAATCTATTCATACCAACGCCTAGTGGAGAACAAATTCCGCTTTCTCAAGTAGCTGATGTCAACTATAAATTAGGTCCAGCACAAATAAGCCGTGAAGACGGAAAACGTCGTATATATGTTGGCTTTAACGTTCAGGGAAGAGATGTTGCAAGTGTGGTGAAAGATATTCAAGACAAACTCGCTCAAGAAGTGAAACTTCCGAGCGGCTACTATGTAACGTATGGTGGTCAATTTGAAAATTTACAAAAAGCAAGCGATCGTTTACTCATCGCAGTGCCGATCTCACTTCTTCTAATATTTGTACTTCTTTACTTTACATTCCGTTCACTTAAAGAAGCGGCACTTGTATATGCTGCAATACCTATGAGTGCCATAGGTGGAGTATTTGCATTGTTGTTGAGAGATATGCCATTTAGTATTTCAGCCGGAGTTGGTTTTATTGCTTTGTTCGGTGTGGCGGTACTAAACGGAATCGTACTTATAGCAACATTCAATAGGTTAGAAAAAGAAGGTTGGGATGACATAGTTGCACGGGTAATTGAAGGAACCAAAACAAGGTTACGTCCTGTTCTAATGACGGCATCTGTTGCCAGTTTAGGTTTTCTTCCTATGGCTTTAAGTACCAGTGCGGGAGCTGAAGTACAAAAACCTCTTGCTACCGTAGTAATTGGCGGGCTGATTTCAGCTACAGCATTAACACTCTTTGTTCTTCCGCTACTGTATTTGGTATTTATGAAAACAAATAAAGCAATGAATAATAATAAAATTAAATCGATAACTCCAATAATATTATTGGGCATATTTTTAGGTCTCTCACAAAATATTCAAGCACAAGATATTTCCGCAGATAAAGCTGTCCGAATTGCATTAGAAAATAATTCAGGAATTAAATCTAAAGATTTAGACGTAAGGGCAGCTGAAAGTCTGAAACGAACAGCTTATGAATTACCGAAAACCGAACTAAATATTCAATACGGAAATAACGAAGGATTTGAATATAATGATGGAGTTATGATTTCTCAAAACATTCCTTTTCCCACACTATTTGGAGCAAAAAAGGATCTTATTAAAGAAGAAATTAAAAGCAAAGAATGGGCAAAGGCTCTTTCAGAAAATGAATTAAAGAAGCAAGTACGTACCTATTATTATCAGTTGGAGTATCTTGAAAATAATGCTAAAAAACTTCAATACCTTGATAGCATTTATCTTGATTTTATAAGAGTAGCTAACTTGCGATATAAGACTGGTGATATTGGTAAAATTGATGTAAGTACAGCAAACACTAAACGAGGTGAAATCAACCTTCTTGCTCAACAAAATGAGGTATTAAGAAAAAATGCATACCTGAATTTAAAAAATCTAATGCAGATTGAGGAGGATTTCACCATCGAAAAAGCACTAGAATATAAGCCTGTATTTATAAGTGACATAATAGATAATGATGCTGTTAGGAATCATCCAAGTATTCAATCTCTGTATCAAGAAGCACTTGTTGCTGAAAAAAGTAAAAAGGTAGAAAGAGCGAATGGATTGCCAGACTTTACTTTAGGTTACAGCAATATCTCATTGATTGGTGAACATAGCAAAAATGGTGTAGAAAAGTTTTATGGAAGAGGTCAAAGATTTGGATTTGTCGATGTAGGAATTTCTATTCCAATTTTTACAACCACAAGATCAAGGGTTCGTTCGTTGGAAATTCAAAAAGAATCTGCAGAAATGAATGCGCAATGGCAGGAAAATGTTTTGAAAACAGAAATGAAAAATGCCATGACTCAATATGAGCAAAATGTGAGTCAGTTTAATTATTTTATTGAACAGGCAATTCCGAATGCAGAAGAAATTATAAATGCTTCACGTTTGGGATATAGCACAGGAGACCTTTCTTATGTAGAATATCTGTATGCCGTTCAAACAGCTACTGATACCTATTTAAACTATCTTAAAAGTATACAGCAAATAAATGAATCTGTGATTGTTATCTATTCATTAACAAATAAATAAACAAAATGAAAGTCAATATAATAAAAGTAACATCGGTGTTAAGTATTATTCTAGCATCCTTATTTTTGATATCATGTGGAGGTAAAGAGCATAAAGAAGGAGATGGACATGACCACTCTACTTCCCAAGAATCATCAAAAGAAAGTCACTCAGAAGAGGCTGAAAATATAGCAACGTTAACTGAAGACCAGATAAAGACGGCAGGAATTGAATTAGGAAGTATTGAGCAAAAGTCTCTAACGGCATCTTTAAAAGCCATCGGTAAACTTCGGGTTCCGAATAAGAGCAAAGCTAATGCAACTTCCTTGTTTGGTGGAGTTATTAAAACCTTAACTGTTGAACTTGGTGATTATGTAAGAAAAGGTCAGGTGATTGCAACTATCTCTAACCCTCAGTTTGTTCAGTTACAAGAAGAATACTCTTCCATCCAAAGCAGAATAACGTTTGCAGAACAAGAGTTAGAGCGTCAGAGAGAGTTGAACGAAGGAAATGCAGGAGCTAAAAAGAACTTACAAAATGCTACTGCAGAATTAAGTACTCTAAAAGCTAGAAAAGCTTCATTACAGCAACAAATTCAGATGATGGGAATTAACCCCAACAATATTGCTAATAATAATTTTCGTTCAAGTCTAACGGTAACAAGTCCAATTGATGGTACCATCAGTGATGTATTTGCAAAAATTGGAAGTTATGTGGACGTTTCCTCGCCTATTGTTGAAATTATTAATAATAGCTCTATTCATTTAGATTTACAGGTTTTTGAAAAAGATCTTCCATTAATCAAGGTAGGACAGAAAATTAACTTCACTATTACTAATAATCCGCAAAAAAGCTATGCCGCTAAAGTAACTACTATAGGATCATCTTTTAGTGGAGAAAGTAAATCAATTGCTGTTCATAGTGAAATTATTGGAGACAAATCAGGTTTAATAGATGGAATGAATATCACTGGGCTCGTAAGTCTTGATGATGTGTTGACTTCTGCTGTTCCAAATGAGGCAATTGTGGAAGCGGATGGTAAATACTACATATTTATTAAGACAGATAAGGAACCGGAAGAACATAATGAGGGAGGTCATGACGATCATGGTCATGGTCATGATGAAGGAGAAGCAACACATGGGCATAAAAATGAAAAAGAAGCTTCTGAGCATGCTACCCAAGCAGCACAGAAATTGAATTTTGAAAAAATTGAAGTAGCAAAGGGTACTTCAAACATGGGATATACAGCTATTACTCCGGTTAAAGAGATTCCACAAAATGCTCAGATTGTAACTAAAGGTGCTTTTTTTATTAATGCTAAGCTTAGTAATACAGGTGGTCATAGCCATTAACATAATTTAAAAAAAAATCATGAAAAATAATTTTGATGTAATCATTATCGGATCTGGACCAGGTGGCTATGTAACCGCAATCCGTTGTGCTCAATTAGGCTTAAAAACAGCTATTATCGAAAAATATGCAGTACTTGGAGGAACTTGTCTAAATGTAGGATGTATTCCTTCAAAAGCAATGTTAGACAGTTCTGAGCGGTACCATGAAATCAAGGATAACGTAAATGTTCATGGGATCTCTGTTGATAATTTGCAAGTTGATTTGGAAAAAATGATTGCCAGAAAAGCAGATGTTGTTTCTAAAATAAACGGCGGTGTAAGTTATCTGATGAAGAAGAATAAGGTTGAAGTATTTCAGGCAACGGGATCTTTTGTGGATAAAAACACCATTCTTCTGAAATCCGAAAACGAAGAAAAAACAATTACCGGTAAAAATATCATTATAGCGACGGGCTCTAAGCCCGCTTCGCTTCCGGGAATTGACATTGATAAAAAAAGAATCATCAGTTCTACCGAAGCGTTGGTTTTAAAAGAAATTCCGAAACATCTTATTGTAGTTGGTGGTGGTGTAATCGGAATGGAATTAGGTTCGGTTTACGCAAGATTAGGAAGCAAAGTAACCGTACTTGAATATACAGGAGGAATACTTCCGAGTATGGACAAAAAAATGGGAGTCGAACTTCAAAAATCTTTAAAAAAGAATTTAGGTTTTGAATTTTTGCTAAATCATAAAGTTACCGGAGCAACCAATAATGGTGATAATGTAACCGTTACTGCCGAAGATAAAAACGGTAATACCGTAGCAATTGAAGGGGATTATTGTCTAATGGCAATAGGTAGAAAACCTTATACAACAGGTTTAGGTTTGGAAAATGTTGGAGTTGAATTGACTCCACGCGGACAGGTTGCCACCGATAGCAATCTTGAAACCAATGTAAAAGGAATCTATGCCATCGGTGATGTTGTTGTAGGACCTATGCTTGCTCACAAAGCGTCTGAAGAAGGTGTTTATGTGGCAGAAATCATCGCTGGGCAAAAACCTCACATTGATTATAATTTAATTCCTGGAATTGTTTATACCAGTCCTGAAGTTTCAAGTGTAGGGAAAACCGAAGAAGAGCTGAAAACTGAAGGGAAAAATTACAAAGTAGGACAATTTCCTTTTTCTGCATCAGGAAGAGCTATCACAAGTGGTAAAACAGAGGGTATTGCAAAAGTCTTGACAGATGCGGAAACGGATGAAATTTTAGGTTTTCACATTATTGGTGAAAGAGCCTCTGATTTAATAGGTGAACCGACTGTAGCAATGGCATTCAGAGCTTCAGCAGAAGATATTGCACGCATTTCGCACGGGCATCCAACGTATTATGAAAACTTGCGTGAAGCTTGCCTTGATGTTGATAAGATAGCTATTCATATTTAAATGAAAATTCTACAAGCCTTAATGTTTTTTTAGTAGCAAATTAAGGCTTGTATCAGTTTTTCGGGGAGTCTGAAAAGCAGTTTTGTATTTGCAACCAGGTTCCCAAATTTAGATTATAATTTTGCTGTACAAATAGGAATTAGTTAAAAACGACTACTAATACAGTTTACTAAAAAAATAATAATTATGTCAAAAATATGTTGCAGCACCGATGATGGTGGCCTGGATCTTACGGGTAAAAAACCGCACAAACATAAATATGATACTCAAGGTAATCAGTTGTGTTGTGTGAAAACAGAAAAAATTTATAAAAATGCCGGTGCGGCAGATTTGTTGAAAGATGTCAATCACGACGATCACGACCATAGTGGACACGATCATGGCGATGGTGATGGACACGATCACGGTAGCCACGACGATCATGACCACAGCGGACACAATCACGGAAAGAAAAAAGGCGGACACGATCATAGCGATGGCGACGGGCACGACCATAGCCACGATTTAGAAGATAAAACAGCTCTTCAGTTGTTTACTCCGGCAATCATTTCATTGGTATTGCTATTGGTAGCCATTGGTTTTGATAATTACTTTCCACAAACTTGGTTTACGGGTTGGGTAAGGATTATTTGGTATGTAGTTGCTTATATTCCAGTAGGTTTACCTGTTATTAAAGAAGCGATTGAAAGTATTCGTTACAAAGATTTCTTTTCAGAGTTTTTCCTAATGAGTATAGCCACTATTGGTGCATTCGCTATTGGGGAATATCCAGAAGGTGTTGCAGTAATGTTGTTTTACGCCGTAGGTGAAGTGTTTCAAACACTGGCTGTATCAAGGGCAAAAGGCAATATCAAAGCACTATTAGACCAAAGACCTGACGAAGTTACTGTTTTAAAGGACGGAAAAGCAACCATTATTCAAGCAGAAGATGCGAATATTGGTGATATTATCCAGCTAAAGCCTGGAGAAAAAGTAGGATTAGATGGTGAATTGGAGTCAGAAACGGGATCTTTTAACACGGCTGCCTTAACAGGAGAAAGTAAGCCGGATACCAAATCAAAAGGTGAAACGGTACTGGCAGGAATGATTAATTTGAATACAGTTAGTCAGATAAAAGTTACAACAGCTTACACGGACAGTAAACTGAGTAAGATTCTGGAAATGGTTCAGGATGCAACTGCACAAAAAGCACCTACCGAATTATTCATTCGAAAATTTGCAAAAGTATATACACCTATTGTTACTTTCCTTGCTATCGGAATTGCATTGTTACCAGCATTGTTTGTTTCCGAGTATGTGTTCAGTGAATGGTTGTATCGTGCTTTAGTATTTCTTGTTATTTCCTGTCCTTGTGCCTTGGTTATTTCTATTCCACTAGGTTATTTTGGAGGTATAGGAGCTGCGAGTCGCAATGGAATCTTGTTTAAAGGATCCAATTATCTTGACATTCTAGCCAGTGTTAAGAATGTGGTGATGGATAAAACAGGAACAATGACAGAAGGTGTTTTTAAGGTTCAGGAAGTGATTTTAAAACCTGAATTTGACAAAACTGAAATTCTGAATTTGGTAAACGCGATAGAAAGCCATAGCACACATCCTGTTGCGACAGCTATCTATAATTATGTCGGTGAAATAGATAATAATATCAAGCTAGAAAATACCGAGGAAATAGCCGGTCATGGTTTAAAAGCGACTGTAAATGGTAAAGAATTACTGGTAGGTAACTTCAAATTATTAGATAAGTTTAATATTAACCATGATGCTGATACCGCAAATATTGTTTATACCGTAATTGCAATAGCATATGGCGGAAAATTCGTGGGTTATTTGACCATTTCCGATAGTATTAAGGTAGATGCTAAGATTACAATAGACAAGTTGCGTAGTATGGGTGTAAGAGCAGTTATGCTAAGTGGAGACAAGAGCGCTGTAGTCGAACATGTAGCTGGACAATTGGGGATTGATAGTGCCTACGGAGATTTATTACCGGAAGACAAAGTAAGTAAGGTTAAAGAAATAAAATCCAGAAATGGCAGTGTAGCTTTTGTTGGAGACGGTGTAAATGATGCGCCTGTTATTGCGTTGAGTGATGCTGGGATTGCAATGGGAGGATTAGGTAGTGATGCCGCTATTGAAACTGCTGATGTTGTCATTCAGGATGATATGCCGTCTAGAATTCCAATGGCTATTAACATCGGTAAGCAGACCAAGAAAATTGTTTGGCAGAATATTATTTTAGCCTTCGGGGTTAAAGCAGTTGTTCTTATTCTTGGTGCAGGCGGGCTGGCTACCATGTGGGAAGCCGTATTTGCAGATGTAGGTGTAGCTTTATTAGCTATTCTAAATGCGGTTCGAATTCAAAAGATGAAGTTCTAACTAAGAAGCTAGACTGCCGCAAGAAATCTTGCGGCAGTTTTTTTATCCTAAAAATATTTGTGAAATGGCTAAAAAACAATCACAATCTTCATTAAGCGAAGTACATAATTCTGTAGACACGACTGTTCCTGGTCAATCTCGCTGGCGAAGAGTTTTGGCTTTTTTTGGACCGGCTTATCTTGTCAGTGTTGGATATATGGATCCGGGCAACTGGGCAACAGGCTTGGCCGGTGGTAGCCAATTTGGCTACTCATTACTCTGGGTTTTAGTAATGAGTAGTATTATGGGCTTGTTGCTACAAAGCTTGTCTGCAAGGTTAGGGATCGTTCGAAATAGAGATTTGGCTCAAGCAAACCGGGAAACTTATCCTAAGAAGGTCAATTTTGTATTATATATACTTGCTGAAGTCGCTATTGTTGCGACAGACCTTGCAGAAATATTGGGGATGGCAATTGGTTTACAGTTGCTCACGGGAATGCCTTTGATTTGGGGTGTTGCTATTACAGCCTTGGATACATTACTGTTGATGACTTTGCAAAAATGGGGAATGCGCAAGCTCGAAGCCTTTATCATCGGTTTGATATTCGTTATAGGAATGTCGTTTCTTGTACAAATATGGGTAGCTGACCCTAATGTAGATGAAATTGCAACAGGACTGATACCACATATACAGAATGATACTGCATTGTACATTGCTATCGGTATTATCGGTGCAACGGTAATGCCACATAATTTATACCTACACTCTGCACTGGTGCAGACACGTAAATTTAATCGTGATGATGCCAGTATCAAAAAAGCAATTAAGCTCAATTTTTGGGATAGTGCCATTGCTCTAAATATGGCATTGCTTGTAAATGCAGCTATATTAATTCTTGCCGCTACAGTTTTTTATAAAACCGGACGTTCCGACGTGGCAGAGCTAAAGCAGGCTTATGAATTATTGCCACAGCACCTCGGAAGCGATTTTACAGCAAAACTATTTGCTGTAGCTTTGATTGCTGCCGGACAAAGCAGTACCATTACGGGTACGCTTGCCGGACAAATAGTAATGGAAGGTTATCTACGCTTTCGAATGAACCCTTTGTTGCGAAGACTTATCACAAGGTTACTTGCCATAGTTCCAGCGGCTTTGGTAATTCTCATTAATGGTGAAGGTAATGTCGATAGCCTGCTTATCTTCAGCCAGGTAGTGTTAAGTATGCAATTAGGTTTTGCGGTCATTCCTCTTATCCATTTTGTGAGCGATAAAAAGACAATGGGCAAATTTGCCATCAAGCCCGTAATAAAAATAGCGGCTTGGATTATAACCATCGTACTGGTATATCTCAACTCCAAACTATTGGTAGAAGAGGCTATCACTTTCTTTGCTACTTCAGGTAATATAGTCTGGAAAGGATTAATCATTTTGGGTGGGATTGGTTTTATGATCTTGTTGGTATATACCACATTATATCCTTTGTTTAGCAGAAAAGCGTTTTGTGAAATAACACCGCATGATAAACCTGAACCTTTGCAATTAAAATTTTATGCTTCATTTAATAAAATTGCCATTACTGTCGATTTCAAACAACTTGACCAAAAGGTTATCAACTATGCTATTACACAAGGTGGAAAAGATTGTACCTATACACTTATACACGTTGTAGAAAGTGTTGCCTCTGCCTCCCATCTTCAAGATAGTACAGATGAAGAAACGGTAAAAGATCGCGAATTTTTGGACGAATATGTAAAACAACTACAACAACAAGGCTATCATGCAGAAGCAAAGCTTGGTTTTGGAAAAACAGCCGACAGCATTGGAGAGATTGTAAATAAATCCGGGGCAGAGCTTATTGTAATGGGTGCACATGGGCATAAAGGATTAAAAGATCTATTGTATGGTGCAACGATAAATCAAGTACGCCATTTAGTAAAAATCCCAGTACTGGTTATTCCAGCAATAAAAGACAATTAGAAAGATCAGAAATCAGTAAAAATCATAAATTAAACAAAAAATCGTACAATAATCGTAAATGTTATTTTAAATAGCTTTAAAGAAAGATTTAATAAGGTTTAACCGTAAAAAGTAATGCTATGACATATGATGTAATTATTTTAGGAAGTGGTCCAGGAGGCTATGTAGCAGCTATTAGAGCTTCACAATTGGGGCTTAAAACAGCCATTGTAGAAAGGGAAAGCCTAGGAGGAATTTGCTTAAACTGGGGGTGTATTCCTGCAAAGGCTTTAATGAAATCCGCAGAAGTATTTGAATATCTTGCTCATGCAGAAAACTATGGAGCAAAGGTAGATGGGTATTCTGCAGATTTTGCTGCCATTATAAAACGAAGCCGCGGTGTTGCTGACAAAATGAGTAAAGGCGTTCAGTTTCTGATGAGAAAGAATAAAATTGATGTCATTAGCGGTGTTGGTAAAGTTATCTCCAAAAATGAAATAACTGTTAAAGTATCAGACGGAAAAACAGCAACTTATCAGGCAAAATACATCGTTCTTGCTACAGGTGCACGAGCTAGAGAATTGCCAAATCTTCCAATAGATGGCAAAAAAATCATTGGCTATCGTGAGGCAATGGTATTACCTGAACAACCCAAATCCATTATCATTGTGGGAAGTGGAGCGATAGGTGTAGAATTTGCCTATTTCTATAACAGTATAGGTACTAAAGTGACTGTAGTGGAATACTTGCCTCGTATTGTTCCTGTGGAAGATGAAGATATTTCGAAAGAATTGGAAAAATCATTTAAGAAAAAAGGAATTGAAATAATTACCAATGCTTCTGTAGAAAAAGCAGATGTTTCAGCTACGGGAGTAAAAGCTACAATTAAAAAGACGGATGGTAGTGGCGAACAGGTATTGGAAGCGGATATACTGTTAAGTGCTGTAGGCATTGTAACAAATCTTGAAAATATTGGTATTGAAGAGTTAGGGATTAAAACAGAGCGTGGAAAAGTGCTGGTAGATGAAGGGTGTAAAACCAATATAGATAATATATATGCAATCGGCGATATTATTCCTGGCCCTGCATTGGCTCACAAAGCGATGAAAGAAGCTGTAATTTGTGCCGAAGCTATAGCTTTTAAAGAAAGTAAATACGACCATCAACCAACGCCTTTAGATTACGGAAATATGCCAGCATGTACCTACACCGGACCTGAAATTGCTTCAGTTGGTCTTACCGAAAAGCAGGCACGTGAGGCGGGAATGGATATTAAAGTAGGCAAATTTCCATTGATGGCAAGTGGTAAAGCGAGTGCAGTAGGTGCTACTGATGGTTTTGTAAAAGTGATTTTTGATGCCAAGTATGGAGAATGGATTGGTACGCATATGATTGGCTATAATGTAACGGAGTTGATAGCTCAAACCACAACTGCGCGTAAATTGGAAACAACATGGCACGAGCAATTGGATACTATCTTTCCACATCCAACTATGAGTGAAGCCATAAAAGATGCTATTGAAGATGCCTTAGGTGAGGCAATACATCTATAAATACAAAATACTATTTTACATTTATCTTTAAATTGATTGATTATGAAAAACAGACTAAACTGTTGGAAGTGCGTACTGTTACTGTCTTCACTTCTCGGATTGTTGATAAAGATCTAAAATTCAGATTTGGTAATTTTTAAGAAGGCAGATATTTTCATCTGCCTTTCTTCTATCTATTAATTCAATTATTAAAAAAGTCACGGAATATAAAACGTGACTTTTTTAATAAGAATAAACGAAATTAGTCTTAATTTAGTGTAGCTACTAGTGAAACCTCTAATTTATAAGCTTTTCCTACCGGACACATAGCTTTTGCTTGTTCAGCATAGTTTAAAAATTCTTCTTCATTCAAGCCTGATATTTTTGCATTTAGCACCAAATCAGAGTTCGTAATATCGAAGCTGGTTGCTGTTATTGTACAAGATGTTTCTAAAGATTCTGCCTCAATCCCTTTGCTTGTAAGTATATAGTTTAACGTCATTGTATAACAGGCAGCGTGTGCTGCGGCCATCAATTCTTCTGGATTTGTAGCGGTATTTTCTCCTTCAGATTTATTGTGTTTAAAAACACTGCTTCCAATGGCTGAATGTGCCGCATCGAAATTACCGCTTCCATTTTTAAAATTACCTTGCCACTTAGCTGTTACTTTTGCTTTCATTTTTAAATTTGTTTTAAATTACTTGACAAAAGTACTATCTAAAAAACGTGTCATCAATGCATATACTTCATTCTTAATAGGACTTTTTTCCTTCAACGAACTCTTTAAAGACCGTTTCGGAAAGAAAGGGGTGGTAGACCCGTTTGAGATTTGAAAAATCGCACAAAATAGGAGTAGTCTTCATACCCGAGATAATCAGCAATTTCTTTAATGCTTAAGGTTGTATTGGCAAGTAACCTTTTAGCCTGAAGAATAATTCTTTGCTTAATAATGATGCTTGGTGCTACCTGTTTTTCAGATACAATTTTTTTATTGAGGTTTTTAGGTGTGATATTCAGCATATTTGCATAGTCAGAGACATTATGGTGCTTTCGATAATGAAGCTCGACCAATTGACTGAATTTTCTGGCTAACTCCTTATCATATGAAATGATTTGACTGTCATTATTTGATTTTATTAAAGTTCTGGTTGCTGAAATGATTATTTGTTTGATGTATGTTTTTATCATTTCTTCAGCCCAAAAATCTTTTTGATTAATTTCTCTTTTTATAGACGAGATTAGTTTTAAGAAAAGTATGTCCAGATTCGTCGACAAATTTAGATAAGGCATCTCGAATACATTATCAAAAAGGAGCCCGTCACAGGCAAGCTCTTTATCATGGAAAGCTATGCAATAAAAATCAGGATTGAAATAAATAATACTTCCTCTAGATTCCTTGGATATTTGAAAATGCTGACCAATACTGAAGAAAAGCAAGACGTTTTCTGTAAAGCTGTACTCTACGAAATCCACAATAATGCTACCGTTTTTCTCCATATAAATGATTTTATAGTAATCTTCCAGCAGCGTATTGCTATTTATCCTATTTCCAGATTTATCATCAAAATCCAGATATCCTATCGATTGGTTTTTATTTAATCCGGCATCCATTTTTTCTCTATCTATGAATATTTGTTCCAACGTTTGTCCCAATAACAAAGCCCTGTTTTTTTAGGGCTTTGTATATATTAAACTAAAATTACACATTATACATTACAAGGTACCTCTGCGTTCCTGTTCTCTTTCAATTGATTCAAAAAGAGCCTTGAAGTTTCCTGCACCAAAACCTCTAGCTCCCATTCTTTGAATAATTTCGAAAAAGAATGTAGGCCTATCCTGAATAGGTTTTGTAAATATCTGTAACAAATAACCTTCTTCGTCAGCATCTATCAGAATTCCCAGTTTTTGCAATTCATTTAAATCTTCCTTGAAATTGTCGGCATGAGCTTTGATGCGATCCGGTATAGCATCATAATATGCCTGTGGCGGAACGGATAGGAACTCTACACCTCTTTTTTTCATTTCTTCTACCGTTTTAATAATATCATCGGTAGCCAAAGCTAAATGCTGTACACCGGCGTCTTCATAAAAATCCAAGTACTCTTCTATTTGAGAACGCTTTTTACCTTCAGCAGGCTCGTTAATCGGGAACTTAATTCTTCCATTACCATTTGCCATAACTTTTGACATTAGGGCAGAATATTCAGTAGAAACCTGTTTATCGTCAAAAGATAAGAAATTAACAAATCCCATTACATCTTCAAACCATTTTACCCATGTATCCATTTCGTTCCATCCTACATTTCCAACCATATGATCAATAAATTTCAGACCAACAGGTTCCGGATTATAGTCTGATTCCCATTTCGTAAATCCAGGTAAAAAGATTCCTTTGTAATTTTTACGTTCTGTAAACATAAAAACCGTTTCACCATATACAAAAACACCCGCTTGTATTGCTTCTCCATTTTCATCTTTAGTAACGGTAGGCTCCATAAATGGCTTAGCTCCACGTTTGGTAGTTTCTTCAAATGCACTTTTGGCATCCTCCACCCATAAAGCAACTACTTTTATTCCGTCTCCATGTTTTTTCACGTGTTCCCCGATTGGAGAAGAAGAGTTAAGTGCAGTGGTCAATACAATACGGATCTTGTCTTGTTTTACCACATAGGATACCTTGTCTTTTACTCCGGTCTCTAATCCTGCATAAGCTTCAGATTGGAATCCATAAGCCGTTTTGTAATAATGCGCTGCCTGAAGAGCATTACCTACATAAAATTCTACATAATCAGTTCCTAATAGTGGAAGAAAGTCTTGTGCTCCTTCAAATATTTTTTCTAAACCGTATTCAACGCTTTTTAATTTATTTGTCATTGTTTTTTATTTTTATAATATGATTTTGATACATGATTTGTGTACACTGGATGAAGTGTAGTTGTATTTAGAACTTGTATCCCAGCTATAACATAGCACGATGCAAAACCGAAAGAAAGGTTTTGATAGACATTTTATAATTAGTTAGTGTTATTCTTTGGTAAATTTATTTCACTTATTTATAACAAACATTATAATCAGTAAAAGTCATAAAACAAACCAGAAATATTACAAGTGGAACTATTTTTGGTAAATAATCAGTAAATGTCATAAATCAAACAAAGAATATCACAACCAATATTACCTGTTATCTTATGAACTTTGTACTCAAGAAATACAATTAAAAAGTTCAAAACAATGGAAAGCAAAAACCTTCAATTCAAGACAAACCTTAACTGTGGTAACTGTGTTGCTAAAGTACAGGGTGATTTAGATAGCGCTAATGGTATCAGCGAATGGAATGTAGATACTGCAAATAGTGATAAAATCCTTACGGTAAAATCAGAAGGAATTAGCGAAGACGAAATCGTAACAATTATTAAGAAAAAAGGGTTTAAAGCCGAACCTATTTCACAATAATATAATAAGCAATTCATTAATCATAAAAAAGAGATAAAAAATGAAAAAGTTAATAATAGCAATAACCGTAATGTTGTTTGGATTTTCTGCTTTTGCACAAAACACAAGCAATCTGTTAAACAGTTACATCAGTGTAAAAAACGCTTTAGTAAGTAGTGATAGCAAAGCAGCGAGCACCGCAATTTCGGTTTTCAACGATGCAGTAAAAGGTGAAGATAATTTTTCACAGAAAACCGATCTATTAAAAGCTACAGAAAAATTAAACAAGGCTGGAAACAATATTGAAAAGCAAAGAGCAGCTTTTAACGATGTTTCTACTATAATGTGGAAACTGGTAAAGTCGTCCGATAAAGTAAATCAACCTGTTTATTATCAGTATTGTCCTATGAAAAAAGCATATTGGTTGAGCAAAGAGAAAGATATTAAAAATCCTTATTATGGTTCATCAATGCTTACTTGTGGTAAAGTTGCAGAAACTAAATAATAAAAACCTTTAAGGCATTGCTCAGGGAACATGCCTTTTAATATTTGTATAACCAATGCGATTTTTAAAATGAATAATAAAAAATTTCTTCACAAAAAGTTGTTGCTGCTAACTCTGTTAGCGCTCTTCATATCACAGGTCGGTATAGCCCAAAAAGTAGTACGTTACGATTTGTATGTAAAAGATACCATCGTAAACTATGCAGGCAAAGAAAAAAGAGCAATCGCTGTAAATGGGCAAATACCAATGCCAACACTTGAATTTACTGAAGGCGATACGGCAGAAATAGTGTTACATAATCAACTTAAAGAAAGTACCTCATTGCATTGGCACGGATTATTTCTGCCCAATAAAGAAGATGGCGTTCCTTTTTTAACGCAAATGCCCATTGAACCTGGTGAAACCTTTACGTATCGTTTCCCTATTATTCAAACGGGAACGCATTGGTATCATTCTCATTCAGGATTGCAAGAGCAGATTGGTATGTATGGGAGCTTTATCATGCATAAGAAAGCTGATGATAAAACATTTAGAAAAGGGATTGACGATTTGCCAGAAATACCCATTATGTTAAGTGAATGGACAAATCTTAAGCCGGAAAATGTTCATCGCATGCTACATAACGCAAGCGACTGGTTCGCTATACAAAAGGGAGCAACTCAAAGTTATGCGGAAGCTATTCGTACAGGAAATTTCAAAACAAAACTGAAAAATGAATGGAAACGTATGATGGCGATGGACGTAAGTGATGTTTACTACGACAAAGTATTGATGAATGGAAATCATTTGACAGATTTGAAATCGATAGATGGTAAATCTCTGAAAGCAGGTGATAAAGTACGTTTGCGCATTTCTAATGGAGGTGCATCGTCCTACTTCTGGTTAAGATATGCTGGTGGTAAAATGACAGTGGTGGCTAGTGATGGAAATGACGTAGAACCTGTAGATGTTGATCGTCTAATAATTGCGGTTTCAGAGACGTATGATGTGGTGGTTACCATTCCTGAAAACGGTAAAGCTTATGAGTTCATGGCTACAACAGAAGATCGTACCCAATCTACCAGTTATTTTATCGGGAATGGAGAGAAAACAATGGTTGGTGCCATGCCTCGTCTTAAATATTTTGAAGGTATGAAGATGATGAACGATATGATGAAAATGAATGGAGACCTTGATGATATGGGAATGAATATGAGTTGGAATCAAATGGATATGAATGTCGTTATGTATCCAGAGATTACGGGCGAGGAAAAGAAAAAAGGAAAGAAAATAGACGAAGCAATGGATCATAGCAAAATGGATCATGGAGATATGAACATGAAGCAAAGTGCTGAAAAAACCGATCATAGTCAAATGAACCATGGTGAGATGAATATGAATGAAGATCCAAATCGCTATAATGCGAATGCATTAAGCGAGATTGTAACGCTTAATTATGCCATGCTGAAATCTCCAAATAATACTGAACTACCTAAAAATGCACCCGTAAAAGAATTGAAGTTTACATTGACCGGAAATATGAACCGTTATGTATGGAGTATGGATGATAAAGTACTATCTGAAAGCGATAAAATACCTGTAAAGAAAGGCGAAGTATTGCGCATTACACTCTATAATAATTCGATGATGCGACATCCTATTCACTTACACGGATTCGATTTTAGATTACTAAACGATAAAGGAGAAAACGCTCCGATGAAAAACATCATTGACATTATGCCGATGGAAACCGATACCATTGAATTCCTCGCAAATGAAGAAGGTGATTGGTTTTTTCATTGTCATATATTGTATCACATGATGGCAGGTATGAACAAAGTTTTTGCTGTGGGTGATTATAAAAACCCTTATTTGCCCAATAAGGATAAAGCCTATAAAATGTTACAGCGTGAAAGTAATATGATTCATTTTATGGCTCAGAATGATTTTGCGACCAATGGTAATGACGGTGAAATGATGTTTATGAATGCTCGATATAGTTTGGGTACAGAATGGAGATTAGGTTACAATGATATGCACGGTTACGAAGTGGAAACTCATTTTGGTCGTTATATAGGAAAAATGCAATGGTTGATGCCTTTTATTGGTTTCGACTGGCGTTATCGTAAAATGGGAATGGATGAGCATGAAAAAAATCTTTTTGGACAAGTAAATAAAAAAGATAAACGAGGAGCATTTAGTCTTGGTGTTATGTATACCTTACCTATGTTGGTTAATGTACAAGCGGAGGTATATCACGATGGTATTTTTCGTGTTTCGCTAATGCGAGAGGATATACCTCTTTCCAAAAGATTGCGAGCAGGGTTTATGGTAAATACGGATATGGAATATATGGCAGATTTGCGATATATCCTTACAAGACATATCGGTGTGAGAACACATTATGATAGCGATATGGGCTTTGGAGTAGGTTTATCAGTTAATTATTAATATTAACAACAAAGGGAAATAAAAACGGTTATTACATTACGTCATAACCGTTTTTTATTTTACACAAGTACGGAATAATCAGTAAACCTCATAAATCAAACAAGAAATATCACAACAAGAAGATTAAACTAATTTGACAATTTTGTATTGTAAATTTTTAAGATTATGACAGCTAAAATAAAATGGAATAATGTATACCTCTTGTTTTTATCACAAGCATTATTTCAGACCGCATCGATATTAGTCATTACACTTTCAGGAATTGTAGGAATGGTTATGGCTTCTGATAAAAACATGTCAACCATTCCAGTTGCGATGATTACAGTTGGCGCAGCAGCTATGATGATTCCAGCGTCAATAATTATTAAAAATTTAGGTCAAAGGAAAGCCTTTATGATTGGAACATTGATAGGCGTTCTTGCTGGCTTAGTTTCTTGGTATGGAATTGTTCAGAATTCGTTCTGGATTTTTGCTATTGGAAATATGTTGATTGGCGCTTATCAAGGGTTTTCACAGTATTATCGTTTTGCGGCTGCAGATTCTGTGCCGGATAATGCAAAGAGTAAAGCCATTTCTTTTGTGATTGCCGGAGGTGTCGTTGCAGCATTTGCGGGACCTAATTTGGCAAGATTTACACAGCATTTGGGAAGCATGCCTTATGCATATTCTTTTTTTTCTATTGTACTTTTAAGTGTCTTGGCATTTGGAGTAGTTTCGTTACTTAAATTTCAAGCAAAGCCGGTAGCTCGAAATAATGAATCTTTAAAAAAAGGTCGTTCATTAAAAGAAATTTTCAAAAGTAAAGATGCCGTTTTAGCTGTGCTTTCATCAGCTACAGCTTTTGCGGTGATGGGAATGTCTATGACGGTTACGCCTATTGCAATGCATGGTTTCGGTCATAGTTCTGATGATTCGGCAACTGTAATTCAATGGCATGTGTTAGGTATGTTTTTGCCCTCATTTTTTACAGGCATCCTCATTCAGAAATTTGGAGTTTATAGAATCATTACAACTGGATTGTCGATTTTGTTTCTCTATATTTTCATTGCTCTTTCTGGTACCGATTTTACACATTTCGTATCGGCATTATTTATTGTTGGTTTAGGTTGGAACTTCTTGTTTATTGGTGGATCCGCATTATTAACACAAGTATATAGACCTGAAGAGAAAGAAAAAACACAAGCATTTCATGACTTCACGGTTTTTGCAGTAATCAGTATTGCCAGTTTTTTTGCAGGAAGTTTATTTAATAATTGGGGCTGGAATGGCATTAATATTGTTTTAATTCCAATGCTTCTTATTACATTAATTGCGGTAATTAAAATTACAATGACAAATAAGAGCGCGCACGAGAATCAGTAAAAATCACAATTATCTTCCAAAAAATCGTAACTAATAAAAACGAAATAATAAGGAACTTTGTAATTAGAAAAGAATCAAGTTATAATATCAAAATAATTAACGTTTTAAAAAAAAATATTATGAATACACAACATCAATCCAGCAGCGAAAATATATTTATTTGCCCTATGCACCCAGAAGTCAAAGGGAATAAAGGTGATAAATGTTCAAAATGTGGAATGAATTTAGTTCCAGAAAATAAAGGAACAGCAAAACATTTTGATGTGATTATATCTTCTGAACCTGAAGTTATTGAAGCAGGGAAATCGACGCAGTTTAAAATCATTGTAAAGAACGAAGATAAAGTTGTGTCATTAGAAGAAGTACATGAAATGAAAATGCATCTTCTAGTTGTGAATGAAGAACTAACTTGGTTTGACCATATCCATCCCATTGAACAAGAAGACGGTTCTTATCTTATTGATGAAATATTTCCAACTGCTGGGGACTACTTATTTTTTGTAGATTATAAGCCTGAGAACGAGGAAGGGAATGTTTACAAACATTCGTTAAATGTAGTAGGAAATACTACAGAAATAGCACAGTTAGATACAAATGCAAAATTTGAATCGGAATCAGATGGTTATACTGCCAAATTATTGAATGGTGCAGATTTGAAAACAAATACAAGCCAGCCATTGCAATTTGAGATTCTAAAAAATGGTAACAAGATTAATGACGCTGAATTGCAAAACTATTTAGGAGCAAAAGCTCATATTGTAATGATAAGCAAAGCTGAAAAAGAATTTTTGCATATTCACCCAATGTCTAATGAAAGTTATCAGATTTATGCAGAAACACTGATCAAGAAACCAGGTTTATATAGAATGTGGATGCAATTTAAGATTAGTAATAAAGTGCACACTGTAGATTTTACGGTACATGTTGCTGAGGGTAACAAAACGAGCGAAGGTCATAATCATCATCACAAACACTAAAAAAAATCAGTAAAAATCGTAAATCAAACAAGGAATATCATAATAAAAAAAATAAGAAAATACAGAATTTTGTAGTATAAATATACATTATAAATAAATTAAAAAATGGAAAATAAAGAATTTCAATTCAAGACAAACCTTAATTGTGGAGGATGTGTATCAAAAGTAAAAGCAGATTTTGACAGTGCGGAAGGTATCTGTGAATGGAATGTAGATACAGCTAATAATGATAAAATCTTAACTGTAAAATCAGAAGGAATTACAGAAGATGAGATCATCGCTATCGTTAAGAGAAAAGGATTTAAAGCAGAACCTTTAGCAGAGTAATTTATCACTCTATATTTTATCCTGAGAGTGATAATGGATAGTATTCTTTTAAATAATTGTACTATCGCAATTTAAAATGAGGTAATTTATTGTAGGATGCCTGCAATTATTACCTCATTTTATTTTTTATGCCAGTTTTTAAATTTAAAATCCTTGTTTTAATGATAGATTATTGCCATTCTTTGATGAATGAATTGGATGATAGAATAACTGAACTGACTTACGAGCATAGCAATAACTCGTTAGAGTTGTATGAAAATGCTATTGTATTAGTTTTACAAAGGCTTGATTCGGCAAAGGAATATGTCAAGAAAAAAGGATTCAAAGATGAAGATGAAGAAATATTCTTTTTCAAACAACTTAAACCTCAGTTAGTTTCAAAATTGATATATTTAAATTCTATATATAAAATTGAAACAAAACGGCCCAGAGGAGGTGATAAAATTATTAAACAATATCTCAATCTTGAGCTTAGTAAGATCAAGCGTTTTTTTGATGCTAATTTGGAATTTTATAAATACTACAGAACTAATAGCACCCATTTAGATAAAAAATACTTTATCAGAGGAAATCATGATATAAAATTAAGCTTAGATACTTATTATTTTGAAGCAGATCATAAATTTGCAACCTCACACGATTATAAAGTAGCTAAAATTATTGCCAACGATTTAATACAGGTATATCTTGAAGACCAATTGAATAACAATAATAAAAAACATATATCAAAAAATTTAAGTTTAAATTGGACTGGTAGTAAAACAGCTTTGGTTGAGTTAATCTATTCTCTACATTCCAATGGTTCAATTGAAAATGGTAATATTGATATTAAGGTTATAGCAAAAACATTTGAGAATATGTTTAATATTGATTTAGGAGACTTCTATCATTCTTATTTAGAATTAAAAGGAAGGAAGATAAATCGAACCAAATTTCTCGATAGTCTTCGCGATGCACTTATCAAAAGAATGGATGAGCAGGACGAAAAATGAAAACAGAGTTTAAATGTGTGACATTTCATACACTAAATGAAGTTATGTATGTATAGTTATATAAAAATTAAATGCTGTAAATACAATTTACTAAATTATTACCAATAACATTTTTAGCGTTTATAGAACTCATATTATTTGCAAATACTGATTAAATTAATCTTTTATGCTTTAAAATTGTCTTATAATTTTAATTAAAGTATTGGCATAGAGTTTTTTATAAATTATTTCGAAATTTTCGCAACGAAATTGTTGCTTTGTATTACTATAAATGCATATTTTTGCACCGTTAATAAAAAAAGATAAAGTTCATTTACTTGAATTTTCTATGATATTAAAAGTCAATATCGGACAACAACAGTTTTAAATCATTAATAAAATGGTTCGAAAATTGTCCCGACAGGACGACAAAAGCCACTGATAATCAGTGGTTTTTTTGATTTTCGGACATATTTCGGACTGATTTATTATTCATTTCCGAAAGTTAAGCTATATAAGTTTTATTTTGGATCATGTACAAAACCTGTGGAGTAGAAGAAGAATAATCGGATATTTGCATTATTATATTATTCAGATGCACGATTCATTTAAAGCTTTAATGCCTCTCATTATTCCAGAAGGGGTTTCCGATTATTTTGAAATGACCCATTATTCAAAAGGCGAATGTCGCTTGGATATATTTTTGGAGGAGATGAATGTTATTCCTGATGAATTCAAAACCAATAGCTTATTATCCAAAGGTTTTTTTGATCCCGTTACTTTACAAGATTTTCCTATTCGTGGTCAGCAAGTTTATTTACATGTTAAACGTCGAAGATGGCTCAATCAAGATACTGGTAAGGTAGTTTATAGGGATTGGAATTTAGTAGCAAAAGGAACGCGTGTCACATCAGATTTCGCGGCTTTTTTAAAAGGTATCAGCGGATAATCAAGCGCATAGCATCGAAACTATTAGCTCATTTTATGGTATATCCGCCAATAAATTAAGGCGATATTACCGTAATAAACTCAGTGGTTTTCAACAGTGGGCCCATCGCGAAAATGCACAGGAAGGACTTCATTTTTTTAATAGCTAAACTAGCTAACAAATACGTTTTAGAATGATAGTTTGGTTTACATAAATCATCTCTTTAATATTCTTTTTAAGGATTATTGGTATTTTAGTGGAAATTTTTAGGCTATAATTGTGTATAGAGGTTTATTAATATAGATTATGAAATTATTAAAATATGTTTTCTTAATAGAGATACTTGGTTTGTTTTGTTTAAATGCCAGTTCACAAATAAGATATAATGACAGGCCAAATCAAGAACTTTCGCAGAATTCAACACTTTACAGAACAAAGTATGATAGTACAAAGAATTTTGTTGGTATCCTAATGTATGAGTATCAAGGGCAAACTTTTACAGTTAGAGAATTGAGGCCAACTATGGTTAAGTATGGATTTAGAGGGTTTGTTCGAAATCCGTTGAAATCTGAATTTGATGAATCTAATGTTTATTATAAGGATAAAAGACATCCAGATAGGTATAGTACGCCGTATGAAGATCTAGTTAACAGAACATTCTACGTTAAGAGTTGTAATCAAGATAAATTCTATCTGGAACTTGAGGACACAAAGAATAATGAAATTATCTATTTCATGTACAATTATGAGCTCCCGAGTCACTTTCCATTTATTGTTCATGGTTATTTTGAAAAGCTTCAACGTGAGATGAAAGGGAAAGTTTATTATGCTCGATCAAAAAGACTAAATAGCTATTCTACTTCATATAACGAAACGGTGGATTTAAATCAAGTGGCTTTTCAGGCGACTATAGGAAGTGAATGGGCTGTTATCGATGTGTATGTTTCTCAAAATTCCGATAAAATTCCGGTGGAATATAGATTGAAAGGAGAAGGTAGAGAAATTAACGTTGAAGGCGATAAGTTTTATGGTGCTTACTTTGGAGAAAAAGAAGTTTTTGATCGACTAAAAAAAGAAGAGGGTGTAAAAGTTTTTTCTGATGTTTTGAATCATATCTATAAGATTGGGATGACAAAACGGGCGGTTCGGCTTGCTCTTTTAAGCAAGCCAATAGACATTAACACTACCGAAATTGGAGGTAATGTTTCGGAGCAATGGGTTTTAGAGGATAATGAATATATTTATTTCGAAAATGGTATTCTTACAGCAATTCAAAATTAGAATTTTAAAATTAATGTAATTAATTGTATGAGTTCAATTAATGTTGCCATTTTGGATTTTGAAGATGTAAATACATTAGAAGAGTCAGTGATACGAAATGTAAAATTAGATTATGGAGGATTTACTGAATTTATAAATAATTGGTTTCCGGATTCTTCTGTGGACATTCTTCCTGAAAGACAGATTTATAACAGTCTTGTTTCGAAAAATCTCTTGAAGACCAACCTACATCTTGAATGTACCTGGTTTCATTTTACTCGTCTTTTGAGTGGGACTGAATGTCAAATTTCTAGAAACGGCCTTTTGCCAGTTCCCTTTGCTCTGGAAAGGATATGGCATGATTTAGATTCTATAAATGATGGCATAGATGTTGATATGATGCAATTGAAGGATGCCGCATATCAAAGCTCTAGATTCCAGAACAAGCTAATGAATGAATGCAATTGGGGACCATATGGAACTTTGTTTCGAGATATAGCAGATTTTGATTTATCAAATTTTGGATACTATAATTATTTTCGAATGCCAGAAATAATAACTGATATTTTTAGCGCCGGTGTTGGTCTACCTGGTATAGAGTTATTACGGGAAAAGTATATTCAAAAATCTGTGCCATTAGTCGTTAAAATACATCACGAAAGGGATTCTATAAAATATATAGGTAACGCTGTTTATTTTTTATATCTATATAAGGTTAATAATGAGTCTTTTGTGGATTGTTTAAGAAGAGCAAATACTTTCATTGATTTTAAAGGACAGATAGATCCAAGCAAAATTATCTATTGTAAGAAGTTGATTTCGTAAAACTACATTAGTGGATACCGATGTAGTTTTGTGAGTCAGATAGCATATATCGTTTTTAGATTGTAATTAGAGGGCTAAAAGTTGCCATTCAGTTCTTCTATTTCTTGACGTTTTCTTTGAACGTTGAATAAAAGCTTGTTTTCTTCTTCCCTCTTAATTACCAAATTTTGAAATTTGTTAGGATCCGACCTGTATGTGGAATCGATATGCGATGTAACATTAGGTAGCTCCAATTCCATCATACGGTAGCGTATCTCATACGATTTTCTATTGTCCAATTGTCTGTTTTTTTCATATAGAATTCCTAAACCCAGTGACGTGAAGATCGATAATAATATCATTACAATGATCACTGGCGTGGATTTTATATCAATTCCGTAATGATATCTTACATTGACCTGATCAGGGATTTCAGCGAGCTTTGAAGCAATCTCTTTTTCCTTGTCAACCAATCTGTTGACCTCTTTTCCTGTAGCATCGGCAATCTGAACAGCCAGATTCTGCAATGAACCATAATCCTTAACGATCCTTGACAGTACATCATTTTCACGCTTCATAAAAGTCTGAATCTGGCGTAACAGTTCCTGATCCTTTGCGCGTGTATCATGAAATTCCTTCATATTTGGATATTACGGACCAGCATCTCCGAAATAGACATTACCTATTTAAGACTATAATGGATCTTTCTAACAAAGATTTTATAATTGAAAAGCACTTGGAAAATACTCTAGAGAAATATCCAAAATATCAGTTTATACTAACAAGGTCTATTATCGATTCAAATATTAGAGAAATTAGGAATACACCAAATAATAATATTAGTCAATTTTCACTAGACTTTAGATAATCTCAGATCTTCTACATTATCATTTCAGGTGTAAGTGTCCCAATTGCATATCCGGAGTAAATTGGTTCTTCATCAATTTTGATGAAAGTACAACAAATAATTAATGAGCTATATCCCCAGAACTTCAAAAAATCAGCTGAACTGTAGTTCATAGGGCGGATACGTTTAATTTCTCTTTTTTTGCTAAAAAAAATAGTTTTTTTAATATGGATTTTCTAAATTTGGCTTTTAGGTGAATTAAAATTTTTTATATACAGCTTTTAATGTATATTCAGTAAATTCGCGATTTTACAATTTTATTTTATTATGCAATTAGACGAACTATTAGAATTTTTAAATTTATCCGATAAGGATGGTTTGTATTCTCGAGATGATCTGTCTAGTTATAAACGAAATTTTCTCCCAAATAGATTAGTTGAATCTTTTAAGCAAATAGATCCTGATTATATTTTTTGCATCAATAACGAGCCATTAATACTTTTTTTTAGTAGCAAAAGGGATTTAGAGTTATTGGAAAAGCAAGTTTGGAATTTCAATCAATCTCCTGCAATATTCATCCATGATGGTAAGCAATGGGTAGTAAAAAATGGTTTCAATCTCTTAGATAATAAAAAAGAATTAGAAACAATTGCTTCCGAAAATAGTAATAATTTATCTGATTTTGAATATTTTAAAATCATTACAGGTAGTAGCTGGGAAAAATATCAGGAGAAATTTAAACAGAGTAATAGGGTAGATTTTTATCTCCTCAATAATATTGACAATCTTAGAAATAATCTAAAGAAGGATCTTCCAGCCCAAGTTGCCAATTTTTTAATTGGAAGGGTAATTTTTATTAGATATTTGATCGATAGAAAGGTTGAACTAAATAAATATGGGATTACTGATAAGGAAGATTTTTATAATATCCTAGATGATAAAGATAAAGCCTACGATTTTTTTAAGCAAGTAAAGGAAGATTTTAATGGAAACCTTTTTCCTTTGTCCTATAGAATTGATAATATTGAAATATTTGAAAAAGATAAGGTTACTATTTCTCATCTTTCTAAAATCAAAGATCTTCTTTTAGGACATGTAATATATAATGATGGTGCTTTACAATCTTCCTTATTCGATATCTATGATTTTTCCATTATACCGATTGAGTTTATTAGTAATGTCTATGAGAAATTCATTGGAATTGAAAAACAGGCAGATAGCGGAGCATATTATACACCACTTTTTCTAGTAGATTATATTCAGAAAGAAACAGTCGTAAACTATTTTGAAAAAAACCCTGATGTTTATAACTGTAAAGTGCTTGACCCTGCGTGTGGGTCTGGTATTTTTTTAGTAGAAACACTGAGACAAGTTATTTTTCAATATCAGAAAAATAACTCTTCATATCTGAATGAAGAGAATTATGAAGCATACAAGGATACACTTAAGCAACTTTTAAAAGACAACATATTTGGTGTAGACAAAGATGAAAATGCCGTTAGTGTAGCCATCTTTTCTCTATATATTACTTTGTTGGATAATTTAAGACCCAAGAGTATCGTTGGATTTAGATTCCCCGAATTAATAGGAACCAACTTTTTTGTAAGTGATTTCTTTGATACCGAGAAGAAATTTGATTCAGAATTAAAAAAGCATCATTTCAAATTTATCCTTGGGAATCCTCCTTGGGCAACTAAACATCCCAAAGCAAAGCAGCCTTTTGAAAGATATATTGAAAATAAAAAAAGTGAAAATGTCAATTTAGAAATTGAGAATCGAGAGATTGCAGAAGCCTTTCTTGTAAGAGTTGGGGATTTTGTTTTTGATGAAACAGCCTTTGTTGTTGTCAGTAAAGTGTTATATAAAATTAGTCGGAAAAAAGATAAAAGGGGTATTTTTAGAAAATATTTATTAAATAATTTTAAAATTCGTCAAATACTTGAATTATCTTCTGTAAGGCATTTAGTTTTTGGCGCAGATATTAAGAAAAATAATGAAGATAAAGGTACCGCTCCAGCTACTATACTTTTTTATTCCAAAGCTAATTTGAATGAGATAAATAATAATATTGTTAAGCATATTTCAATAAAACCAAATATTTTCTTCAAGACCTTTAAATTGCTTGTGATCGAAAAATATGACATTAAGGATGTAGCACAAAAGCATTTTTTGGTTGATGATTGGCTTTGGAAGACTTTAGTGTATGGAAATGTTTTAGATTATTTTTTTATTAAAAGGCTAAAAGAGAATCAAACTATTTATGATTGTATATCTAATAAGGAACATTTTCTTTTTGGAAAGGGCGTATCGGTAGGCGGAGGAGATGAAAATTCGATTGATGAACATAAAACTATAAAGTACTCTGTTAATTCGAAGCAAAAAGATCTAAAACCGTTTATGGTGATATATACAAATAACTTTTTGCTCGACTTAGAGTTTGTGCACAGACCGAGAAAAATAGATTTGTTTAGATCTCCCATCTTACTCGTTGGCAAAGGAGTAAGTAATGATTATAAATTAAAATCAGCAATTTCATTTAAAGATGTAATATATACTGATGCTGTAACAGGTATAAAACCACTAACTGATCAAGCCATTGATGTCATGTTTTTATTGGAGACTCTTTTTAATTCGGCATTATTTAGCTATTTTCTTGTCAATACGAATTCTTCAATAGGAATTGAAAGAGAACAGTCTCATGATAAAGAAGATAAATTCTCAATTCCATTACCTCTGATACAAGATATCAATACTCTGAAATCTAATGTTGTTGAGCTAAAAGAGTTATATAAACTAATTGATCAAGAAGAATTTCAAACTGGTAATAAGTTAGAATTGGTTCAAAAAGCTAAAAATATTTATAATCACCTTGATCTTATTCTTTTAGAATACTATGGAATTTCTAAACAAGAAAATAGCTTGATTGACTATACAAATAATATTACCATTCCTCTATTAAAAGGAAGTTTGCTAGAAAAGAATAAAGTAATTGCCAAGATCCCATACGAGTCAGAGTATTTGACTGCTTATGCGCAGATTTTTGTTGATCATTTTGGTCGTCGTTTTAATAGTGATGTGCGTTTTTTTGAGGTTGAAATAGTGCATTCTGAACATACTATTCTCATGAAGTTCAAAATCATTCTAAATAGCTTACAACGTTCGTCTACAATTTATTGGACAAATCAAGGTGATAGAGAATTGCTTTGTACAATTTCTAAGTTTGGGTTTGAGCAATTAAGTACAGACCTTTTCTTACAGAAAGATATTAAAGGTGTTGAAGATGATTTTTTTTATATTGCTAAACCTAATCAGTATAAATCATGGCACTCAGCATTAGCTTATTTAGACTTATCAGAGTTTGTTGAAGTTTTTCATAGTTACAATTCAAATCAGCCTTAGTTTAATATGAAGATACCTAAAAATAATATTTTTGTGAAATCATATCAGGATCGTGATTTGAAATATATATTATTTTGTATCTACTCTTGCTATTTGGAAATATTGAATTCATCAGTTTTAGTGAAAAATGATGAAAATAGTATTCGTGATTTATTTATTTGTGATGATTACCTTGATAATCATCAATTAAAAGAAAAGCTGGGAATGGCTATTTCGGAGTGACCATGCCATCGATTTCGGTCAAACCGTGCCACTAAAAAAGATCATACAATGATATAAAAAGTTGCTGATTATTCCTGTTTTAATATTCCTTTTCTGCGGGATTCACCTTTGAGGTCTATCCTATGTGAGGAGTTTATTATCCTGTCTAATATTGCATCAGCAATAGTACCTTCACCACCGATAATATCGTACCATGCAGATACGGGTATCTGTGAGGAGATGATGGTGGATTTTTTAGCGTGACGGTCGTCGATGATATCCATAAGAGTCTCCCTATCCTGAGTATCAAAGGCCTGTAGACCAAAGTCATCAAGTATCAACAGTTCTATTTTTCCGAGTTTTTCGATCTCTTTGATGTAGGTTCCGTCTACTTTACAGAGCTTAAGTCTTTTAAAGAGCCTTGCCGTGACTGCGTATAGGGTTTTCATTCCCGACATACATGCCTGGTGCCCAAGTGCCTGTGACAGGTAGCTTTTTCCAGTTCCCGAGGCTCCGCAGATGATGAGGTTTTCCTTTCGCTGGATGAAATCCAGTGTAGATAATCTGGTAAACATATTCCTGTCCAGGTTTCTCTCGGGAGCGTACCGGATATCGGCCATGCTGGCATCCTGCCTGAATGCGGCAAGTTTCAACAGCCGTTCAATTTTTCCGTTCTCACGCTCTTCCCATTGGTGGTCGGTCAGCAGGGCAAGGTATTCATCGCAGGTGATCCCTTCAAATCTGTTCTGTTCGACGTAGTCCTGGTGCAGTCTGGCCATGGCACCAAGGCGCATGCTCCGTAGTTTCTCGATTGTCTGATTGTTCATTTTTCTTTTTTTAGATGGTTTATTTATTTGTAGGCGGAAGCTCCGCGTATGTTACCATGCGCAGGGATATGGGTTTTACAAGATTCTGTGACCTGATCGGATAGCGGTACCCTGTCCATATTGTTCTGTAGCATATTCTTGATACGCATATAGGAGCAGGCATCTGTTTGCAGTGCTCTTTTACAGGCTGCGTCGAGTCGCTCGGAACCGTAGGGCCGGTGTAACTGAATGACTCCCAGAGCCCTTTTGTAGCCTATCTCGGGGTAATCCTGCGCGGTAAGGATAAACTCCACACAGCGCAGTACGTGCTCACCGTGTACTGCAGCCTTTTTCCTGAAGAATTCCGGATTCCAGTCCGAATAGAACTTATGGGTACTGCTCAGATGGTCGGTATTGGTGACATAGCTCCCTTTGGACAGGTTGCGCTGATGTATGGCGATTCTTTGCTGGTTATGGAAGACCTCAACCAGACTGTTCGTATAGTGGATCTGGGTCTCTTTTCCGATATAGCGGAAGGGAACACTGTAATAGCTTTTATCGGGCGAGAAGTAGACATAGCCCATCTTCTGAACTTTAGCCCTTTTATAGTCCTTGAGCTCGTAGGGCACCGTGGGCAGAGGTTTAAGGTACTGCCGTTCAACACACTGGAAAAGCTCGGTACGGCTTGACTCCTTACGCTGGAACAGCAGATTGTTGTAACGCTCCAACAGCCTAGAGATCTCCCTGTTGAGATCTTCAAGGGAAAAGAAGGTCATCTCCCGCAGCGGATAGTAGATGCGCTGGTATACAAGGTGCACAGCATTTTCTACCAGTGCTTTGTCCTGGGGTGAATATCCCCGGGTGGGATTGATCACGCAGTTGTAATGTCGTGCAAAGTCCTTGAAGCTACGGTTTATATCCGCTTCGTACTTACTGGCACGGTTGACGGCAGAACGGAGGTTGTCCGATACAATGGCCTTGGGGGCACCGCCATAGAAGCTCAGTGCATGGGTGCAGCAATCTATGAAATCGGCTCTTTTCTGGCTCATACAGGCACGCACGTAGGTGTACTGGCTACAGGGAAGGACGGATACAAAGACTTCTACAGGGATAAGCTCTCCAGTTTCCCTGTTTACCAGGTGCAGTTTCTTTCCCGCAAAATCAATGTACATTTCTTCACCGGCAACATGATCGAGTTTCATAGAACCCTTTTCCCTGGGATATTTGCGTCGGTAGTGCTCCAGAAACTGGGTGTAACTGTACGGATCCCGGGCCTGACCAAAATACTGCTGATAATGGTGCTGAAAGGTGAATCCGGGGTGGGTACGGGACTGGTTGGCCTGTTCAAGATATAGCATCAGCTCATTATGACGCACGGTATCGACCGTCGTATGCGAGGTAAAGAGTTCGGATAATGCTGCCGCATCCAGCTCAAGTAGTTCCCCGAGGGGATGATCGCTTGCCGAAAAAAGTTGCATATACGTATTCACCGTATTGCGGGAGATCCCAAGGATCGAGGCTATCCTGCGGTTGCTGATACCGTCAAGGTGTAAAGTAATGATCTGTTTTAAGTCCATCGGATCAAGTGTGTTGGCCATATCGCTTTTTCTAAATACAGCGATAAGGTAATTGCTTGATCTTTTAAAGTGGCACAAAACGAACCGTAATATTCCGGTGATATGGCAGCTCTGATAATCCAACATTAAGCTGGCACAAAACGAACCGTAAACAAACTATGCTATTTCAAACTAAATTGGCACAAATTGAACCGAAATAAGTGGCATCATCCGACCAAAATGACTGGCACTATTCGAACCGTAATATCCAGGGAATCGGTCAATATAAATTTGATAAAGAAATTCAGATTCAAGATGGGCGAGTTGATATTCGAGTTTTAGATATGATTAAAATTATGAAGGGCGATTATCGTCCTTACTATTTTATTGAATGCAAAAGATTAGACGGTGCAAATTCTCAGAGGAAAAATAGCTTAAATAATAAATATCTTAATGATGGATTAAGCAGATTTATTACTGAAAAGTATCCTACATATTTAGAGGCAAATGGAATGATTGGATTTGTTGTGGAAAATATCGATATCGGAGATAATAGTAAACACTTTCCTGATTTTCAGTATGATAATTTTATTGAAAACTTTAAGTTTACATATAGGTCTTGCCATGTTACTCAAACATTGAAACGTATCGTTTTATATCATCTCATGCTAGATTTTTCAAGTAAATTAGCAAGAAAGGTAACCACTGATAGAGCCTAAGTCAATATGTACTTGGTAGGACGGATACTACTAGCCAAGGTTGGAATTATCTTTGAAAAGAAACTTGGCCTAATATCTAAAGTGTCATCAAAAAACTTAAGAAAAAAAAGCAGAATAAACGAGTTTATTCTGCTTTCTAGTAAGTTAATATTTATTAAAAAGTATACCTTACTCCTAACTGCATTTGCCAAGTAGTACCTAATGTACTGACATTTTGGAAAGGCGTAGTTGGTAAATCACCATTAACAACATTCATGTTAAATTCTGGTATTCCTGTAGCTGGAGTAGAAGCAGTATTAAGGACCGCTTTTCCACTACTAACTCCCGGAACCATTTTATTTCCATATAGCAATTGTCCATTATTCAAACGGCTTTGGATACCCCAGTTTTTATTCAAAAGATTACCAAAGTTTATTACATCAAGACTTAGCTGTAAAGAGTTTTTACGTCCACCAATATTAGTAAATATATCTTGGAGTACTTTGACATCAAATCTATTTAACCAAGGCAATAAAAATCCATTTCTTGGCAGATACTTTCCTTGATATTTCTCTAAGCCATTATCCTTAACAAATTTTTCTAAAGCATCAGCTTGTTGAGCAGCAGTAAACAAAACTTTTCCATTTGCGTCAACGCGATCAACAAAAGTCAATGAATTTAGATTTTTTGGTAAATAGATTAAATCAGCATTTTGACCATCTCTATTAATATCAGAATAATAAGTATAAGAGAAGCGACCTTGTGACGAACCATTATAATAAACACCAACAGTAGTAGCTAAATGATTAGCATACTCTAACCTATAACTCAAATGTGCCATAACTCGATGAGGAATTGCAAATGCTGAAGGATGTAAAATTTGATCATTTGGCCCATTTACGGTCGCAGATCCTCCCCATGCAGAACTCGCACTTGATCCAGCGTTTGCCGAAACCTCCTTAGCACTTGCATAATTATAAAATACGCTTCCACTTAATCCTTTATAATTAGGAACACTTAAACCTAAAGTCGCACTAACCGCATGTCCTTTAACATTTGTATTTGTCAATACTGTAGCATTATTTGCTCCAATTTTGCTATTATAAGCACTTCCGTTTACACCTGCAGGATAAAATGCACGGTTATCGCCGTAATCGCCTTCATCGCCGGAAGCACCATAGTTCAAGAATGTATTAGGTGTTCTTCTATTAGCTCCCAATTGAAATACCGCGTTAATATCTTTGGTATACAAGAAGTCTCCTGATAAAACAAATGGAGAATTAGGAATTTTATAATCAGCACCAACGCTTGTTCTCCAAACCATAGGCATTTTGAAGTCTCTATCTACTAAAGCAAATGAAGAAGGAGCTCCTTCCTTAGGCGTCTTAATAAATACGGCTTCTGCACCAGCAGGAACGTTGTTTAAATAATAATAAGGATCGGTGTTGAATTTAATGTTGTTGATCCATCCAGAAACAGCGTCATAACTTCCTGGCTCAACAGTATTTTGCAAAACACCAGCATTTGTCGGCATATTTGTTAACCAAACAAATGGAACTCTTCCCGAGAAAAATCCTGTACCACCACGAAGTACCAAAGAACGATCTTTAAAGACATCATAGTTAAAACCAACACGAGGTGAGATCATAATCTGTGATTTAGGCCACAAACCCGAATTATAGTTTTTAGGATTTCCATTGATATCCAATAAGCGTAGTGCATCAATAGATGGATTAGCCGTTAATTTATTTAAGTAAATAGGAAGTTCTGCACGTACACCATATGTCATTGTAAAATTGTCTGTTACAGACCATTTGTCCTGAGCATATAAAGAAGCTAGCCCAAAATTTATCTTTGAATAGGTATCCTGTCCCTCATATGGATAAGTTACCCCATACATAATAGGCGCGACTTCCTGAGGTGTACCTGTTTTAAGGAAGTCATCCACAGATGCATAACGATAGTATGAAGTTCCCATTCGAGTGTAAGAGTTTCCAAAGTTTTGAATTTCGAAAGCTCCACCAAATGTAAATGTATGTTTATCAGCCTTTAAAGTTAAATTATTCGTGAATGAATAATTATTATTAATCACATCATTTTTATAGGAAAATAACTCTGTACCGAAGCTCATGTAGTTACTCCCTGTTGCAGAACCATCCCATATATCAACGAATGGAAATAATTGACTGCTTGGTGTACTTCTAGTATCTTGAATCCTAGTATAGGTCGCTAAAAATTGATTTGATAATTGAGAATTAAAATTGGAGTTTAATTCCGCAGTAATTGATCTTACAATATTCTTAAATGCATAATTACCATTTTCAAACGTAATAGAGCGATCACTTACACGATTGGTTTGGCTTCTCGGATAAGGTCCTGAATTGCCGTTAGCAACCTGCATGGAGTTACCAACCACCTGATTGTATCGAAGTGCAAATTTGTGCTTTTCATTAATGTTCCAATCCAAGCGAACTAAGAACTTAGTACTGCTTTCCTTTGCTTCGTCGGCATATCCCTCATATCTACCTGGATCATATCCCCATGTATTGATTAGGTGATTTTTTACAGCTTCTAGATCTGAACGTTTTGTTCTGGCAATATTATTATTTGGATCTGCTACCCCATCTTCAGAAGCTCTCCAAAGGTTAGCGCCAGACGCATTGGCACCCGTAGCTTCCTCTCTCTCCGCGTTTACAAATAAGAATAATTTATTTTTAATAATTGGCCCACCTAAACGAAAACCGAAATTTTTCTTCGCAGCATCCACCTTATCTAGAGTCACATCCTCAATCTTCCGACCTTGGAAATTTTGATTTTGTAAATAATAATATGCTGACCCTTCAATCCTATTCGTTCCACTTCTTGTAACAGCATTTATACCTGCTCCAGTGAATCCCGATTGTGTAATATCAAAAGGTGCAATATTAACACTTATTTGTTCAATCGCATCTAATGATATAGGCTGAGAATTACCTCCAGGGATTGGATTAGAACTCAATCCGAAACCATTATTGAAATTAGCACCATCAATTTGCAAATTGTTATATCGAGCATCTCTTCCAGCGAATGAATTTCCATTGGCTTGCGGAGTCAATTTGGTAAAATCCGTAATACTACGATTTATTTGAGGTAAATTTTGAATTACTCTTTGATTTATGCTTGTAGAAGCCCCGGTCTTTTGCGCATTTATAGCTGTTCCAGTTACTACAACCTCTCCTAGTGTGGTACTGTTGTCACCGAAAACAGGGTTCAGGACGAAAGGCTCACCTAATTGCAAATAAACATCTTCATATACAACTGGTTGTTGTCCTACATAGGTAACTTCAACCTTATAAGGTCCCCCAACACGCATCGCTGGTAGGTTAAAGCGACCGGCTGAATTTGAAGAACCGGAGTAAACTGTTCCCGATGGAACGTGTGTAGCTTTGATAGTTGCACCCGAAGTTACACTGCCATTAGCCTCTTTTACAATACCTGTAACGCTACTTGTTGTAACCTGAGCTTGTACAGCACCATAACTAGCCATAACAAGAGCGAAAAAGAGTAAAGATCTTTTCATATAATGTGATTTGTTAAAAAATGTTAAGCAAAATTACTAAGAGATTTCAAATTACAAAGGACTTAATATAAACTTAACACACTAAACCACACCCTTTTCATGAAATCCACACCAAAAATCAGACATCAACCTATAATTTATCACGACAAAAAACGTTGTAAGATGTTTTAAACCAGCATTTACATTCTAATTATCGGATCAAAAATAGTTTTCCACATCAATTCTGGATTTTTTTTTGTAACAACATTCTTCCAATCGGAATTTAACTTTTTGAAAATTTTTAACTAATTTCCTGTCAATCGAGACTTTTATTAAACAACTCAGTTTCTTGTCGAATTTGAGCCACTATAACCTATGCTGATCGAAAAAATCAAAACGATTGTATAGACGTGATGGTTTATATAAAAAATGTTTCAAAAACCGAGAACTTTTCAGAAATTCGCGCACCTAATAATTTATGCTTCATGGAAGACGGTATTCAAAATTCTTCTTTTCTAGAACCTGCAGACCTTAAACTGTCTCCTGCAGGACTCGCTTTTTTAGCTTCAGCAGCCAAATGGGCCAATTTTTTGGCCATCGTCTGTTTTATTTTCATAGGCATCTCGGCCATCACCATGGTCAGCCTGATCTTTGGCGCAAGTGCATTGTCACTCGGTGCAGACGAATATGTCACAGCGGGGGCCTTATCCACATTCGGTGTCCTCTACCTGCTCTTTCTTGCTTTCTTTTGCCTTCCCATCTATTTCCTGTATAATTTTGGATCAAAAGCAAAAAAAGCAATCGAGAATCGCGATAGCATCCAATTGGAGTTGTGCTTAGATGCACTCAAAAAACATTATAAGTTTATTGGCATCATAGTCATCATCACCATCGCTTTTAATTTTATGGGACTAGTCGTTGGTGTCGTACTCGGCATTAGTGATGCTTTTGCCGGCGTATAATATAGCCATAAATAACGCTTATAAAAAAGCGGAGTATGCTAGGTGCATACTCCGCTTTTTCTATTGTATTGATTCTTTATTTTTTATAATATTTCATTGCGTTTGGAATCAATTTCTGAATATCCGCAATCCGTCGCTCATCACTCGGGTGCGTACTCAAAAACTCTGGCTGCCCTTTTTGACTACCCGATGCCATACGTTTCCAGAAATCTACAGCCTCATTTGGATTATAACCTGCCAAAGCCATAATAATCAAACCTGCTGCATCCGCATCAGATTCATCGCTTCTTGAAAATTTCAATTGCGCCAGGTTTCCACCTAAACCATACAGATTGTTAAAAACTCCAAGGGTACTGTTGCCAGATACGCCGGCTGCGGAACCTAAAATCTGTCCGCCCAATTGTAAAGCAATCTGATTCGAAGCCTGCGCTACGGAATGCTCCTCAATGGCATGGGCTATCTCATGCCCCATTACTGTGGCAAGTCCGGCTTCGGTACGTGTAACAGGCAAAATTCCGGTATAAACTGCCACTTTACCACCAGGCATACACCATGCGTTCACATCATCACTCCTTACTAAGTTGAATTCCCAATTGAAGTTAAATTGGTTGGCACGACCGGTGCTTTGCAAATATTGGTTAACCGCAGTAGCCAGCTTATTGCCAACACGTTTCACCATGGCTGCATCTGCAGTTCCGGTTACTACTTTTGCGCTATTCTTCGATAAAAAATCTTTATAAGCCAATGCAGCCTGTTGGTTCACTTGATCAGCACTGACCAATTTTAAATATTTTTTCCCGGTAACAGCTGAAGTTGCGCAACCTGACAACCCCGATGCCAGTGTTACACACGCTAATACCATAGCTGAATACTTAAACATTCCGTTCATAGTTTATATTTTATTTCAAGGGCCATATGGAGTTTCAAAGCGAAAGATAATCGCGTTTCCGCTCTTCCCACATGGATATTTCACAATAATTATTAAATCGTACTTAGCAAATACAATTATTGTGCCTATTCTTTTTCCTTAGCCTTTTTCTTGAAGAGATAAATCTTGGATTCGTGCCCCTTTAACAGGCGCTCAATATTCTTTTGGTGGGTAATTAACAACAGAATACAGATGGCTATGCCGTAAAGCAGCACAGAGGGTATGGTTGTTTTAAAAATAAAGGCCAAACTAAAGGGAAATGCAAATCCCGCTGAAATGGATCCCAATGAAACATAATGTGTGGTCAGCAGGATAATGATAAATACAGAAACACAGACCAATGCAGCCGGTGTATGGATCGCGAGAATCATCCCGCAAAGTGTTGCCACCCCTTTTCCGCCTCTAAATCCGGCGAATACAGGAAATAAATGCCCCAATACCGCAATAACGCCTAAGGCCAACTGAAAGTTGACAAATTGGACATCGCTCGTATTTTGCCCCAATTCGATTAAATAAGCGAGGTTTGTTGCTGTCCAGCCTTTAAATATATCTACAAACATCACGATCGACCCCGCTTTAGGACCCAATACGCGAAAGGTGTTAGTCGCCCCAGCATTACCGCTACCATACTCACGAACATCTACCCCATAAAATGCCTGTCCCAACCATACTGCTGTAGGTATGGACCCAAACAAATAAGCTAGTAATACTGCAGTTACTAAATAAATCGATATCATTAATTAAATCAGTTCTTATATTAATTTGGCTTTCAGACTAAGATCCAAGCTCTTTACACTATGTGTCAAAGCGCCTACTGAAATATAATCTACCCCGGCCTCCGCATACGATCGAATCGTGTCAAAAGTTATTCCCCCTGAGGCCTCTGTCTTGAATCGATGGTCAATTAGCTGAACAGCTTTGGCTACATCTTGCGGTGAAAAATTATCTAACATGATCCGGTCCACTTCGCCAAAGTTAAGAACTTCATCAAGCTCCGCAAAATTTCGGACTTCAATTTCTATTTCTATCGGTTTATTTAGGCTTTTTCTGTAATCATTTGCGCGCTTTAGAGCCGGTACAATACCGCCACTATAGTCCACATGATTGTCCTTAATTAAAATCATATCAAATAGACCAAAACGGTGGTTAGTCCCGCCTCCTATACGAACGGCTTCTTTCTCCAATACACGCAACAATGGTGTCGTTTTCCGTGTATCCAAAACTTTCGTATCTGTACCTTTGAGAAGGTCTACATATTTTCGGGTTGTCGTCGCAATGCCACTCATACGCTGCATAACATTCAGCACCAAACGCTCGGCCAATAAAATACTTTGAATATTCCCTTTAACATAAAACGCAATATCCCCCACTTTAACCTGGCTTCCATCATGGATAAATGCCTCGCAGGACAACGTATCGTCAACATAAGCAATAATCGCCTGCGCCACTTCTACCCCTGCCAAAACACCATTATCTTTAACAATCAATTTTGCTTCACCTTGCGCCCCAGCCTCAATTGTAGACAGTGAGGTGTGATCCCCGTCGCCCAAATCTTCTGCAACAGCCTGTTTTACAAACTGGGCCAGATATTCCTTGATTTCCTTCTCCATAAATACTATTTATTGGGCTAAGATGTGGAATAATTTTTTAATCGAAAAATAGATTTATAAAAAAAACGTGGCTCCGTTTAATTTTTGTCGATTCTCAGCTCTTCAATCGAATGGTTATTATTTCCTACGCCGATCTTAATAAAGACACGGTAATTGGCTTGTTCGGTTGATAATGTAAATGTAAAATATTGATAGCCATTGTTGGCATTGCTGGATTGCGTCAATTTAACAGCTTTGGGTTTATGCTGATTAAAAAATGTACCCAACATGATTTCAGACTGATATTTTGTATAAACGCCATTCTCTCCCAAAATAGACAAGGTTAAGTTTGAACCGAAATATTTGGCCATATTTTTTGCATTACCTTCTTTCAAATACGATTTCAGTTCCTCTGAAATACTTCCTAAAGAATCATCATCACCTGGCAAAGCTACCTTTACCTCTGTATTCACTTCACTTAAATAATGACCAAAGGCCGCAGTGTGTACAAAAAGACTATTAATAAGTATAAATGCGCAATAGCTTAAAAATTTCATATAGCTCAACATATTATAGAACAGCTTCTATCATCCATATCAATCATTAGGTAGCTCCGTTTTTTACCGAACATAAACTATGCCACAAACCTATAAAATTATTGGGGATTAACAAGGGAACTTTTTAAGATGCGTTGATAGATTCTAAAATTAAGATTATCTTTGTTATACGATGAATAAGAAAAAAGTTGCACTCATGATCCTAGATGGACTGGGATATGGAAAACATGATAAATCAAATGCAGTTGAAGCTGCAAACACCCCATTTTTAGATCATTTATTAGAAGCTTATCCAAACTCGACCTTAGAGGCTTCTGGTGAAGCTGTCGGATTACCTGCAGGACAAATGGGTAACTCGGAGGTTGGTCACATGAATCTTGGCGCCGGAAGAATCGTCTACCAAGAATTGGGACGTATTCACAAAGCTGTCAATGACGGCGTATTCAATTCGGATCCGATCATTCAAGATGCCTTTAAATATGCATTAGAAAATAACAAGAAGGTACATTTTATCGGATTACTTTCCGATGGTGGTGTACACGCACATACAAAGCACTTAAAAGGCCTATGTGATGCTGCAAAACATGCTGGCTTGACAAGTGATCAAGTATTTATACATGCATTTTTAGATGGCCGTGATACAGATCCAAACTCTGGTATTGGTTATGTAAAAGATCTACAGGCTTATTTAGAAACGACGACAGGTACTTTCGCTTCCGCTATAGGCAGATACTATGCCATGGACCGCGACAACAGATGGGAACGTGTAAAATTAGCATACGACCTTTTGGTAAAAGCAGAAGGTGAAAAATCAAATGACCTTGTTGCCTCTATCCAAAAATCATACGACGAAGGCGTAACCGATGAGTTTGTGAAACCAATCGCATTGGTAGACGCAAACGGTACGCCGGTAGCAACAATCCAAGAAGGTGATGTTGTATTCTGTTATAACTTCAGAACGGACCGTGGCCGCGAGATCACCATCGCTTTAACTCAAAAGGCATTTCCAGAATATGATCTACAACCATTAGATCTATATTATGTGACCATGACATCTTACGATGAAACATTTCAAAATGTCAGAGTTGTTTTCCAAAAAGATAACCTAACAAACACTTTGGGCGAAGTGCTCGAGGCTAATCATAAAACGCAAACGCGTATTGCTGAAACAGAAAAGTATCCACACGTCACATTTTTCTTCTCAGGAGGCCGCGAACAGCAATTTGAAGGTGAAAACCGCTTGTTGGTTCCCTCACCAAAGGTAGCAACTTACGATCTTCAGCCTGAGATGTCTGCCCAAGGGATTACTGAGGCTATCGTCAACGATATGGAAACACTTCAACCTGATTTTATCTGTCTGAATTTTGCAAATCCAGACATGGTAGGTCACACAGGTGTTTTTGACGCCGTAATAAAAGCAGTAGAAACTGTCGATCAATGTACAAAAACGGTGGTTGAAACAGGCCTTAAAAATGGTTACTCTTTTATTATTTTGGCCGACCACGGTAACTCCGAGTTTATGGTCAATGAAGATGGATCGCCAAATACGGCACATACAACCAATTTGGTTCCATGTATCTTGATTGACGATCAATATAAGAAAATAGCAGATGGTAAATTAGGTGATATTGCCCCAACCGTCTTACAACTTTTAGGCGTCAATATCCCCGTTGAAATGACAGGAAATGTATTGGTATCAGAATAATAACTTACTAAAAAATAGCAGCAGAGCACTTTCCCTTTTTCTGGGCAGTGCTCTGCTTTTTTGGAGCTGTGGATCACCCTCCGCTACAAAAAGCCCTCAAAAATCTTCAGACATATTTTCTGTTGATTCGTTCTTTACTGCCGAGGTCAATCGCCTTCAGCAACTCAACCCCTCGGTTCTAAAATCTGTCAACAAAGACGGAGAAAAAGAACAAAAGGAACTGAAAATTAGCAACTGGAAAAATGAACTCTCCGCCTTTCAAGCTGCTGACATCAGTAAAAACTTCGACCCCTCACTGTATGACGTCAAAGCCATCGACTGTGTAACGGAATTTACGGCTAAGAAGAAAGATCTGCAGATACAAAAATTACGGATCGAATTTGACAGAAAAGAAAAGGTGAAGCACATCCATATCGACAAAAAAATTGCAAACACCTTGTACGATAGTCAAGAAAAATTAGATTACTACAGCGACTCGCTCTATCGGATTGTCAAATTGCAAGACGTCCAAGGCTTAGACGCCAATCAATATGAAATTGTAGGGAAGTTTATTTCTTCAAAAAAATAAACAACCTAATTAGCCCCATACACAAAGCCCTCAAGAATATTATTCATTTCGAGGGCTTTTGTTGTAAATCCATTTTATCTTTTAAGTGAACATTTGTAAAATGTCACAATAATAATAAATGCAACACAATTGCTTTATATTTTATTTTGCTTATATTTGCCCAATTAGAAAAATAACGCAAAGGACAAATAGATTTAAACGTAGTGATTTCGGCGTGAAAGGTATCTCATTGAACAAACTGGCAGCTTTAGTGCTCTTAATGACCTTCTTAATTGGTCAGTTCATTGTGTATACCCATGCGCATCCGCAAACTGCCCTCAGCATCGTGGACAGCCCTGCAAAAAAACACCATGCAGATCATCCCAAGTGTTCCATTTGTGATCAAAACTCGCACCCGCAGATTGTTTTCCATTTTGCACTAGATGAGTTAATTCTTCCGGTACGCCAATTTGAATTTGGTTTATTTATTACGGGAGACCAAATGATCAGAGCGTTGCTTTCAGGAAATCGTGGTCCCCCCACCTGTTAATTTTTACGCTGATTCAATAGTGCTGATGCGATTTGCACAACACTATTGCCATAAAACAACTTCCATAAGAGTTTTTAGAATTCAACAATCATTGATCCATGCCATGAATTATTTAATTGCTGGGCCAAAGACTGGCACCTTAGGGTTCCGCTTAGCGATGTAATTTATGTTATCCTTGATATTACATACGTAAAAATTATTCGTACAGATGAAAATTAAAATTATAGGCTGCATTTTTATGCTTGTCTCCTATTTCTCCATACTTCCAACCCTTGCTTCAACCATCAGCGGCAAGGTAACGGACGCCAAAACAAATCTTCCGATTGCTGGTGCAACGATCTCATTGCAACAGCTTCGTTCGAGCACATCATCAGACCAACAGGGCCACTATACCTTTAAATCACTTCCTTCAAGCGGACGTTACCTGGTCGAAGTCCGTTTTTTAGGTTATCAGTCCATTGTTAAGTCCGTCGATTTAACTTCAGAAAATATTACAGTTGATTTTTCCCTGACAGAAAGTATTATTGAAACCAACGAGGTCGTCGTTACGGGTACACTGGTCACTTCACAGAGCCGCCGCAACAGCACTTCGGTTGCCGTAATATCCAAGGACGAACTTCAAGGCAATGCAACAAATCTGATCGATGCACTTGCCCGGCAAGTCCCCGGTCTAAGCCAGATCACCACAGGACAAGGCATTTCAAAACCTGTTATGCGGGGTCTCGGTTATAATCGTGTCGTTACGGTGAGTGATGGGGTCAAACAAATGGGACAGCAATGGGGCGATGAACATGGTATTGAGATCGATCAAAATCAACCGGATCGTGTAGAAGTCCTTCGCGGTGCTGCATCGCTGATGTACGGATCTGACGCCATTGGTGGAGTGATCAATGTACTTGAACCAAACGTTCCTACTGCAGGCCAGATTAAAGGTGAAATATTGAGTAGCTACTCCACCAACAACGGACTGACCAATAGCTCTGTCATGCTGACCGGTAATGAAAATGGATTTGTATGGCGTGGCCGCGGTTCTTACCAAAATGCCTATTCTTATAAGACCCCAGCAGGCCGATATGGCAATAGTGGCTTTAACAACAGCAATTTCAGTGGTATGCTGGGACTAAACAAACAATGGGGCTATTCACATCTTAATTTTTCGTACCTAAAAAATAATATCGGTTTTTACGATGCCGAACCGGGCGATCCGCTTTACATCAATTCGAAAAGCCGTACGCTTGATTTTCCAAAACAGGATATCCGCCACTATAAACTCGCTCTTAACAATAACTTTATCGTTGGATCGGGCAATTTAAAACTCGATCTTGGCTATCAAAAAAATCAACGTCGGGAGCTTGAAGAAGCAACACCATCCTTATTCTTCGATCTGAATACCTATTCACTTGATGCAAAATATTCTTTAAGCGAAAAAAATGGCTGGCAACATGTATTTGGCATTAGCGCAAGCCAAGAACACAGTGTTAATAAGGGGGTGGAATTCCTGATTCCTGCCTATGACCAGCTGGAGCTGGGTGCTTTCGGATATGCAAAGAAAAGCTGGGGTGAAAACACGTTTAACGTTGGATTGCGCTATGACTATGTCAACAACAAAGGCAAGCAGCTCTTTGTTGAAGACGAGGAGAAGTTTGCTGGTTTCAAAAATAGTTTCAGCAATGTCAGCGGTGCACTTGGATACACGCATATCTTCAGCGAAGACCTCAATTTCAAAGCAAATGCCGGTTCGGCCTTTAGAGCACCCAATCCTGCCGAACTTGGTTCGAACGGTGTGCATGAAGGAACCTACCGCTATGAGGTCGGCAATGAAAACCTTAAACCCGAAAGAAGTTACCAAGCGGATGCTACCCTAGAGTTTGGACATAGTATCGTTACAGGAAGTATCGGAATCTATGAAAACTATATTCACAACTTTATCTATGCCTCAACCACAAAAGGCGACACAAAAACTGTCATCAGTGACAATGGCGATTCACATACCTACGACGTATATCGCTATGGTCAGGTTAATGCCAATCTATATGGTGTCGAAGGAAGCCTGAATTTTCATTTGCTAAACTGGATCCACCTCGACAATACTTTCAGTTATACCCATGCACAGAACAATACATTTGACAGACCGCTGGCATTAATTCCTGCCGGAGTCGTGCACAACACTTTACGTCTTGAACCTAAGATTACTGGATTAAATGCGTTCTACGTTTCTGTCGGTCTCGACAATTATTTCAAACAGAACCGCATCGACGAAACCTTTGAAACTCCGGCCGATTCCTATACCTTATTGAATGCTGGAATCGGTACAACATTACATCTTGGATCGCAGCAATTAAAAGTATTTGCTGCAGCGTCCAATTTGACCAACAAGCGTTATTACGACGCACTGAGCAGATTACGCCCGGGACGTCTATCACAGGAAGATCCCAATTTTGGTGTCTATAATATGGGAAGAAATATCACTTTCGGTGTTTACCTCCCACTTAGCATCAAGTAAATTAAAAAAGGCGGGATCATTTAAGATCTCGCCTTTTTTAGCTATTATTTGGGGTCATCTGCAGTTGCCTCTCTTGCCAATGGCACATCGTCGGGCATTGCTTCCAAAGAGGAATCCAGGGCAAACAAGGATTCATCCGAAGCGCGGTCACCACCGGCGATTTTCAACTTATCAATCAATTCCAATGCTAATTTCTCTTCTTCGATCTGTTCTTTAACAAACCACTGTGCAAAGTTCCAGGTTGCCCAGTCCTTCTCCGCCATTGCCAAATTGACAATATTATAGATCGCTTCCGTATTATCCACTTCGTGTTTAAAAACACGGTTGAAACACTCTGTCAACGATTGCGGATCTGCTGGAGGCTGTGCAATGGCTTCTATCCGTGGCCGGCCACCCCGTTCCAAAATATAACCCATAATCTTCGTCATGTGGTTACGCTCTTCCTGCGCATGCCGATACAGAAAATTGGCAATTCCGCCATAGCCCTGATCGTCTGCCCATATACCCAATGCCAGATATATCTGAGCTGCCTCAGCTTCCTTCGTCATTTGCTTGATTAGAGTTTCTTGCATGTCTTTTGACAATCGATTCGTTTCCATATGTCATCTATTTGATTTAGTAAAGAACACCATTATCAGGCATTTCGTTTGAAATTTATCGAACTAAAACAGGCAAAATCGCTGTGGGCGTAATGAGCAAGTCCCTCGTTTTATATTGCACAAAAAAAGGGAAAACCAGCTGGAATTCCCTTTTCTATGCTTAATAGTGATACTATTTCAAGTTATCTCTATATACTTTTGCTTTTTTGATTTCCGTTTGGATATCTTTCTTCGATGCATCAAAGCTTAACACTTTTTCATAATCCTTGATTGCATTATTGTAAGCGTCAGTTGCCATCGCTTTATTGTAATTAGGCGTACCTTCTGTTCCAATTAAAATACCCAAATCACGACTAGCAATCGCTCTATTTTGATAAAATTTCGCATCACTTGGATTAATAGTAATTGCTTTTGAATAATCCTCAATAGCTACTTTCAACAATTGCTCTTTGTTGGCAACAGATGTTTTGTTTGTTGCCTGAACAGCAAGATTGTTTGTTGCTTTCGCTTTAAAGTATAAAGCATTGGCATTTTTACCGTTTAATGCAACTACTTTTCCAAACGTTTCAGCTGATTTTTTATAATCACCGTTTTGAAACTGAGAATATCCCAACATATATAATACATCCGGATCTTTCCCTTCCTGAGGTAGGGCTTTGGTCAAGTATGACTCAGCATTCTTGAAATCACCATCCAAAAGAGCTTTTTGCCCCATTCTCACATTAGCGTTGCTATGCTCAGCCTGTTTTGGTTGTTGTGCATTTGCGCTAAAAGCAACTAAAGCAAAAACCCCTGTAAACAAACCCAATTTAAATGATTTTAAATTCATATCTAAATAGTTACGTTTTTATATTCTCTCTTTAATGATCACAATCGATCAATTTCATATCCGCGAAAAAAGCTTCTGGCACTGTCTCTAGTCATAATAAAGATGCCATCAGCGTTGTTTCACAATCCAATATTACAATTATTATGCCTATTTCTCTAACAAATGGCAGATAAATTTTATTTAACCTGCCTTTTTTTCCTATTCTAGGAAATAGATTTGTAATTTTGCTCACTTTTAGCAATTGGCACTCCCCTTGCAATATACGGGAAACAATAATAGAAGCTTAAAATTTGAGCGTCAGCCGTCAACATGTCAGCGACTGCCAAATACACAAAATAAATACTATGAGCAAATTCGAAACTTTTGATTTCAGTCAAGCAATTCCAATCGTTGCAGAGGATACCGAATTCTTCCCCTTACTCACCCAAGAGGATGAAGATAATATGGCGAATGCTGAAATTCCAGAAGCATTGTCTATTTTGCCTTTACGTAATACCGTATTATTTCCCGGTGTTGTCATTCCGATTACCGTAGGTAGAGATAAATCCATCAAACTTGTCAAAGAAGCCTATAAAGGCAGCAAGACTATCGGTGTTGTTTCTCAAAAGGACATGACAGTAGAGGACCCAGGATTTGAAGAACTAAACAAAGTGGGCACCGTTGCCCATATCATCAAAGTACTTCAAATGCCTGATGGTAATACCACCGTCATCATCCAGGGAAAACAACGATTCAACTTGTTGGAAATTGTCGATACAGAGCCTTATTTAAAGGCGCGTGTGGAGAAATTCAACGAAGCGAAGCCGAAGATGACCAAGCACTTTAAAGCGACAATTTCTACCTTAAAAGAAATGGCGCTGCAAATCATCCAACTTTCACCAAACTTACCGAGTGAAGCTGGTATAGCGATTAAGAATATTGAAAGCCCCTCGTTTCTGATCAATTTCATTTCGTCGAATATCAATGTCGAAATGACAAAAAAACAGGAGCTGCTTCAAATACCTAAAGTAGAGAATCGGGCCAAACTTTTACTGGAACTGTTGACTACAGAAATCCAGATGCTGGAATTAAAACACCAGATACAAAATAAAGTACGTGTGGACCTTGACAAGCAACAACGCGACTATTTCTTGAACCAACAGCTTAAAACTATTCAGGAAGAATTGGGCGGAAATACCCCCGATCTTGAATTGGAAGAGCTTAAAAAACGCGGCAAAACAAAGAAATGGAGTATTGAAGTAGAAAAACATTTCACCAAAGAACTCGAAAAGCTTTCTCGTATCAATCCTGCAGCTGCAGATTACTCGGTGCAGCTCAATTACCTGGAGCTACTGCTCGATCTGCCTTGGAATGAAACAACAAAAGATAATTTTGATTTAAACAAAGCACAAAAAGTGCTCGATAAAGATCATTATGGGCTTGAGAAAGTAAAAAAACGTATCATTGAATACCTTGCGGTATTGAAATTAAAAAATGATATGAAAGCGCCAATCCTTTGTTTGGTGGGCCCTCCGGGAGTCGGTAAGACTTCTTTGGGCAGATCTATTGCCAAAGCATTGGGCCGTAAATATACCCGTATGGCTTTGGGTGGTGTACGCGATGAAGCTGAAATCAGAGGGCACCGCAAAACTTACATCGGCGCAATGCCGGGCCGCATCATTCAATCCCTGAAAAAAGCAGGCGCAGCAAATCCTGTTTTTATCCTGGATGAAATCGATAAGATGAGCGCGGATTTCAAAGGTGATCCTTCTTCTGCCCTGTTGGAAGTATTGGATCCGGAACAAAACACGCATTTCTATGATCACTATGTGGAAATGGAATTTGATCTTTCCAAAGTGATGTTTATCGCAACAGCCAACTCGCTAAGTTCTATTCAGCCAGCTTTATTGGACAGAATGGAGATCATCGAAGTGAATGGCTATACCATCGAGGAGAAAATCGAAATAGCAAAAAAACACCTGTTGCCAAAACAGCGCGAAATGCATGGAATGGCATCTAAAGATGTGACCCTAAAAGGCAAGATCATTGAAAAGATCATCGAGGACTACACGCGCGAATCTGGTGTACGGGGATTGGAAAAGAAGATCGGCTCGGTCGTACGTGGCATCGCAACGCGCATTGTTATGGAAAAAGATTACAACCCGAGTATCAATGAACAGGATCTTCTGGACATCTTGGGTGCACCGATCTTTGATAAAGACATTTACGAAAATAACAATGTTGCCGGCGTCGTTACAGGTTTAGCCTGGACTTCTGTAGGTGGCGATATTCTATTTATAGAATCTTCTTTGAGCCCAGGGAAAGGACGTTTGAGCCTGACTGGTAATCTAGGGGAAGTTATGAAGGAATCGGCATCGATTGCATTGGCCTACCTGAAAGCACATGCTTCGGATTTTGGCATTGACTACCGTGTATTTGACCATTGGGACATCCATATTCACGTCCCTGCAGGAGCCATTCCAAAAGATGGTCCTTCGGCTGGTATAACGATGCTTACAGCATTGACATCACTATTTACACAACGTAAAGTGAAGGAGAAACTAGCCATGACCGGTGAAATCACCTTACGTGGAAAAGTGTTACCTGTAGGCGGTATCAAGGAAAAAATTCTTGCTGCTAAACGTGCTAACATCAAAGATATTATCCTTTGTAAATCCAATGAAAAGGATATCCTAGAGATCAAGGAAGATTACATCAAAGATATGCAGTTTCACTACGTGACTGAAATGTCGCAAGTGATCAAACTCGCATTGTTGGAAGAAAAAGTTATTGGCGCCATTGATCTGGCACAGCATATAGAAAACACAAAAAAGGAGAGCTAACAGCTAACCGAAAGGTTTTTAAATGACAAAGGGGCTATCCAAAAAAGTTGGGTAGTCCCTTTGTTATATAATTTTATACCGAATATTCTATTCTTAAACGGTTTGGGCTGATTTTTACACATCCTCCTTTAGTTTAAACTAAGCCTTCTTTTACGGTTAACTTCTGATAACGCATATCATCGTTTAGATCCCAACTTTTCATGCAATAGCTCCTCGTCCAAACTGTTTTCATATTTGGAGATCACCAATGTCGCCGCCGAATTTCCGATCAAATTTGTAATCGCCCTTGCTTCACTCATAAAACGGTCCACACCAAAGATCAGAGCTACGGATTCGACAGGTACATGTCCGACAACAGGTAAGGTCGCGGCAAGGGTAACAAAACCGCTCCCCGTGACGCCGGCAGCGCCTTTGGAAGTCAGCAGCAATACCAGCAGCAAGGTAATCTCCTGCTCTAAGCTAAGGTGCATATTCAGCGCCTGTGAAATAAATACCGCTGCCATGGTCAAATAAATACTTGTCCCGTCCAGATTGAAGGAATACCCTGTAGGGATAACTAAACCTACAACAGGTTTGGCACAGCCTGCATCTTCCATCTTCTGCATAATACCCGGCAATGCCGACTCTGAGGAAGAAGTGCCCAAGACAATCAAAATCTCCTCTTTAATATATTTTAAAAACTTAAAAACATTGACCTTAAGATAAAAATACAAAACTGCTCCAATCACAATGATCACGAAAATAAAACAGGTCAGGTAAAAACTCACCATGAGCATGCCTAGTTTAGATAAAGCCTGGATGCCAAACTTGCCAATCGTAAAACCCATGGCGCCCATCGCCCCTAAAGGAGCCAGGTACATAATCATTTTGATAATGGAAAAGAGAACCTTTAGAAAAGACTGCAATACGTTGAGGACAGGTTCGGAAGCTTTCTGCCCTATTTTTGTCATACCGATCCCAAAAAGAACTGCAAAAACAAGTACCTGCAGCATATTGTCCGAAGCTACTGCAGCAATTACATTATCTGGGATGATCCCGATGATGAAATCCATAAAACTATGCGGTTTCTTGGATTCTGAAATATAATGAGATACCGAAGACACGTCGAGACTGGCAGGATCGGCATTCATACCGGTACCCGGTTGTATCAGATTAACAAACACCAGTCCGATAATCAGCGCTATCGTTGTCATGACCTCGAAATAGATAATGGAAGTCAGGCCGATTTTACCGACTTTTTTTGTATCCTGCATCCCAGCTATACCGATCACGATAGAACTGAAAATCAATGGCGCAATAACCATCTTGATCAGTTTAATAAAAGCATCTCCCAATGGCTTTAGCTTGACAGCAAAGTCAGGATAATAAATCCCACAGACAATCCCTATGAGTATACCCAATACGACTTGAAAATAGAGACTTTTAAAAATATGTTTCATGATCGGTTTATTTACTGAAAGCAATTCCCTTTGCTATTCATCGGTTTTTTAATTTAGGATTCAGAATTTTCTGAGTACGAATATAAAAAAAAGGGATGCATAAATGCATCCCTTCCTATGATATTTTCTAAACTTAATTACTGAAATATGCTCTCACATTTTTTCCTTCAATCCAGTTCATATAAGCTTTGTTGACAATCTTGTTTCCTCCAGGTGTAGGATAGTCACCCGAGAAGTACCAATCACCTTTATGTGCTGGACAAGCTTTGTGCAGATTATCCAATGTCTGATAAATGACTTCAAGATCCGCTTTCAAGTGGTGAGGTCTTACAATACGAGCAATTTCCTCCGAGATCTCCTCATCCGTAAAAGGTGCATAGATCGCTTTGACATAATTTTCGATATCGTTGACATCCTGGGTCATTGACAACACACATTTTTGATAAACTTCATCGATTATATGTGCCATACCACGTTGTTTCAACAGGTTAATTGCAGCTTCGAAGGCCACAAATTCGCCCATGCGTGACATATCAATACCGTAACAATCCGGGTAACGGATCTGAGGAGCAGATGAAACAATCACGATTTTTTTCGGATTCAGACGATCCAAGATTGTTAGAATACTTTGTTTCAATGTTGTTCCCCGAACGATAGAGTCATCAATGGCAACAATGGTATCTTCATGATCCTTAACAATACCGTAAGTCGTATCATATACGTGCTGTACCATATCTGTACGGTCTGCGTCTTGCGTAATAAATGTGCGCAATTTAGCATCCTTCACGTTGAGTTTTTCAAAACGAGGTTTAATACTCAGGATTTCATCCAATTCTTCATCAGAAATTTTTTCTGAGCGATTCAATAAAGTCTCCTTTTGAAAATCCCGCACATAAGCGTTGATACCGTCCATAAGGCCATAGTAAGATACTTCGGCCGTATTTGGAATAAACGAGAATACGGTATTTTTGATATTATTCTTGACAGATTCCAATACCTGAGGCACCAGTAATCTACCTAATTCTTTACGTTCCTGATAGATATCAGCATCCGATCCACGCGAGAAGTAAATCCGTTCGAAAGAACAAGAACGTTGTTCTACGGGCTGTCTAAACATCTCTTCGGTTACCGTGCCATCTTTTTTGGCAATCAGGGCATGGCCTGGTTTAATTTCCTTCACAGCACCAATAGGAATATTGAATGCCGTCTGGATGACAGGTCTTTCCGATGCCACCACCAAAATCTCCTCATCCTGATAATAAAACGCCGGACGGATACCCGCTGGATCACGCATAACAAAAGCATCACCATGACCAAAGATACCTGCGATGGTATAACCGCCATCCCAAGTTTTGGCCGAACGCTTCAATATCTTGGTCACATCAATATTTTTAGCGATCAAAGAACTGATCTCAATATTAGAATGACCTTCTTTTTTGAACTGATCGAAAAGATCTTGGTTTTCATCATCCAGGAAGTGGCCAATTTTTTCCAAAACGGTTACTGTATCCGCCTTTTCTTTTGGATGTTGTCCCAACTCATATAATTGTTGCAACAATTCATCCACATTGGTCATGTTGAAGTTACCCGCTACCACCAAATTGCGAGACATCCAGTTGTTTTGTCTCAAAAATGGGTGACAGCTTTCGATACTGTTCTTTCCATGCGTTCCATAGCGTAAATGTCCTAAAAGTACTTCTCCGGTAAAACTTACGTTATCTTTTAACCATTGTGTATCTTTTGACTCCTCCGGAAACGCTTTCTGAACAGAAGCGAATTTTTTCTGCACATATTCGAATATATCTGCCACAGCAGTTGAGCCCATAGCTCTGTAACGCGAAATGTAACGATTTCCAGGTTTAACATCAAATTTAATGGTTGCAATTCCAGCCCCGTCTTGTCCACGGTTGTGCTGTTTTTCCATTAATAGGTACAATTTGTTGATGCCATAAAATGGCGTACCATATTTTTCCTGATAATAAGATAAGGGTTTTAACAGGCGAATTAGTGCGATTCCGCACTCGTGTTTAATAGCGTCGCTCATATCTTGATTTGATGACGCAAAAATAAGAATTATTTAGCACTTACCGATCCCTCCCCGCACTTTTTCCGCAATAAAATTACAGTGAATAGACAGTGGCTCTTTGGGATAGCGCCTTAAAGCTTATTGGGCAATAAAAACAGGTACCTTCACTGCATGCCGCAGCTTGTTGACCGTCTCACCAAAAACAAAATCCTTCACACCACTGTGCCCATGGCTTCCAACAACCAATAGATCGGCCTCATATTTTTCGCAAACCTCAGCAATACTCTTGATCCGGTTATTGTAACCCAATTCGTATTCCGTTTGATGTCCCTGCGACAATAGAAAATCAGCATACAATTTTAGGCGCTCCAGATCCTGACGTGATTCAAAATCATCTGTCGACTCCCCCGTATATTTAACGGATGCACTTTCAACGATATGGACAACGACAAATGTGGTATCTTCATGCGAAAGCTGCAGAGCATATTGAATGACTTTCTGGTCAGAATTTGAAAAGTCCAAGGCAATTACAACTTTCTTAAAGGAGCCTTTATGTTCAAAATGCAATGCTTCAAATGGTGGATGGACCTCCAGTTCAATGGGTTTCGATTTCAATAGAATTGGATATAACACCGTCATCACAAGCAAAGCGAACAAACCAACTGCGCCTAATATCAGCAACACCGTTACCAAAATATTATTTGCCTCTCCAATCCAGCCGACGACTTCGTCGTAGACCAATTTAAAATTCAGCACCGCTATAATGGCCGCTATCAACCAAGCAAATGCCTTTGTTAACGGTTTAATTGCAAAAACACCCATCTTGACTTTGTCACTCACAAAATGGATCAACGGAATAACGGCGAAGGCAAGCTGCATGCTCAAGATCACCTGACTAAAGATCAGCAGTTGTCCAACGCGACCTTCACCCGAAATCAGAATCACCAATACAGCCGGGATAATAGCCAAAAGCCGGGTAATAATTCTTCGCAAGGTTGGACTGATCCGCAGTCTAAGATAGCCCTCCATCACAATCTGTCCGGCGAGAGTACCGGTCACAGTTGAGCTCTGTCCCGCAAGAATCAATGCGACAGCAAATAGCTTAGATGCCCATTCAGTCCCCAGCAGGTTGCCCAATAGATGATAAGCATCTTCGAGTTCGGCCACATCGTGCATACCATTCTTATGAAACACAGACGCGGCAAGGATCAATATCGCGGCATTCACCAAAAATGCCAGGTTCAAAGCGATGGCACTATCCCAAAAGTTATATTTGAGTGATTTTCGGATTGAAACTTCATTCCGGTCAATTTTCCGTGTCTGAACCAGGGCCGAATGCAGATATAGATTGTGCGGCATGACGGTAGCTCCTATAATTCCGATAGCGATGTACAGGGCGGCGCTATTCGGGATACTGGGTATAAATCCTGTAGCCACCTCCGCAAAATCGGGTTTCGCCAAAAACATTTCTACCAGAAAACACATGCCGATAAGGGCGATCAGTCCGATGATAAAAAGCTCCATTTTTCGCATCCCCAGCTTCTGAAGATAGAGCAATAGGAAGGTATCTGCAAAACTGATCATGACGCCCCAGAGCAGATCGATGCCGAAAAGTAGGTTAAGACCGATGGCCATTCCCAGGACCTCAGCCAGGTCACAGGCAGCAATCGCAATTTCAGCGAGTACATACAGCACAAAGTTCATCCGTTTAGGATAAGTTTCGCGGTTACATTGTGCAAGATCTTTACCACGTACAATACCAAGGCGTGCACATAGATTCTGCAGTACTAAGGCCATGATGTTACTCATCAATAAAACCCAGATCAGGGCATATCCAAATTGGCTTCCGCCGGCAAGGTCCGTCGCCCAGTTGCCCGGATCCATATAGCCGACACTAATGAGATAAGCAGGACCAAAGAAACTAAGTATCTTTTTGAATTTGGATTTTCCTTGATTGACATCGACACTTTCGTGGATATCAGATAGGGATTTATGATGGGATTCGTCGTAATGCATAAGTTGCTGTAAGTGCAATATCGTCTATTGTCAGCCTTAAAGATAAAAAGCTTTACATTATTTGGCAATTTAAACCGCGATATAATTAGAATTTAAATGCCAGCTGTCCAGAATTTTCCTTTGACTGATTGCCAAATTGTATAAAATCGATGATCTCATACTGACCTAAGTCAGGTTTAAACTGCCGCACATGGACACCCTTGCACATAAAGTTCAGATCGACCGACCGCAATTGTTCTTTTGCGATCTCAAGACGTTCTGGCTCCAGTCGCCGGCCAATCGAAATATGAGGTTCATCGCTGATATCCATCAGATCAAACTGCGACAATGTATGCACCACCTTTCTCGCACGGTCCTTCAGATAACTTCGGGCATGTACTGTCGGCGCTATATAGAAAGCACCGCCTGCGAAAGAGGAGAAATGATCAAAATAAACATACTGACTGCGTTCGTAGGCCAAGGCTTCACGCAAAGCCTCAACAGCGACGGCCAGTTTATGCTCGTCTGCTTCAAAAGCACATATAGTCACATGGGCCTTGGAATTGCAGCTGGGGTACCAACCTTTGTTTTTGTCAGGAAATAGTTCAGCTAATGATGCACGTAATCGCCGCTTCAAGCCATCTACCAAAACAATACCAGCTTCATCAGGTTGAAAAACAAACGAATATTTATTGACACTACCCTCCATAACAAAAATCAGTTTTCGATCAGTAGGTAAGATAACAAATACAGCGGAGATAACAAAACCGAAGTCCAGCGTTTAGACCATTGCAGAAGCTACCATCCGATTCCATAATCTTCCCCATTATTGCTGCTGCCACCCCAGAGTGTATGATGCAGCTGATCGAAATAAATGGCATTGATCGGTCCACTGGTACGATCTCCTAACTGTATGCTGTAGCCCATTTTTTTCAGCTGCTCAATGATGGTAGGTGCTGTATTTTTATCGAGCAGTAGACTACCTGATCGTGGTTTTCGGTCGTCGATTTTCGTTCCCCCCAAAGATAGCCAAAGCTGATTGCTATTGATGTTGGCCGCTTCACTGGCCTGTTGAGGTGTCATACCAAATTCCACCATATTCAGAAAAAACTGCAGTAGATTTTGATCCTGTGTATCTCCGCCTTGCACAGCAAAAGAAAGGTATGGTTTTCCATCCTTCAAAGCCATCGAGGGAGTAAGTGTGACACGCGGTCGTTTACCCGGCTCAACCACATTAAAGGGATTAATCAGTGAATCCAATACAAAGCTCTGTAAGCGCTGGCTCATACCTACTCCGGTATTCCCCGCAATACAAGCAGGCAACCAGCCACCGCTCGGTGTAATCGAAACGACCCACCCTTCTTCATCGGCAGCTTCAACACTGGTCGTCCCCCGCAGGAGCCGATCGACATAAGCACTATCCACCGCTAAAGATGCCAAAAGAGATGTTTTTGGCAATTCCATTAAGGAAGAACTTGAGCGGGCATCATGTTTAGGAACAAAATCATTTTTTAGTTCCGTATTTGGCGTAAACTGCTGACGCCGTTGTTCCAGCAGCGATAGATACGGGTTCCGTCTACCTTCATAGGGATAAGGGTCTCCGGGAAGTACATTCGGGTTATTTTGGTGAAGATCAATTGTTGCGGCACGCGCCTTGGCATAGGATTCGTGTAAAAGACCTTGAATAGGAGTTTTGGGCTTTCCGTAGGGATCGCCATAATAAAAGTCCCGATCGGCAAAGGCCAGATTCATGACCTGATAAAGTGTATGAATATAGGCAGCGGAATTATAGCCCATTGCCTTTAGGTCAAAGTTTTTTAGCAGTTGCAGGCTCTGCAGCATGGCTGGACCTTGAGTCCATTCCTGCAATTTATACACATCAACACCTTTATAATTAACATGCAAAGGCTCCTCCTCAATAGGCTTCCAGTTGGCCAGGTCTGCTTTTGTAATTAAGCCGCCTTGCTCCTGACTACCGCGTACAAATTCATCGGCAATATCGCCTTTGTAAAACCGGTCATAAGCGGCCATAATCGCCGCTTTTCGATCTTTACCGGAAGCAAGAGCTTGCTTTTCGGCTTCAACCAGCTTGGATAATGTCCGAAGCAAATCCTGCTGTACAAAAACCTCCCCCGCTTCGGGGGCTTCCCAGGATTTACCTGGATGCACTAAAAACACCTTTTTGCTGTAGGGCCATTCCTTGATACGGTCTTTGCCCCGCTCAATACTTGTTGCCGTTTGGGCATCAATGGGATATCCTGCAGCCATTTCAAGAGCAGGTGCCAGTACCTCAGCCAAGCTTTTGGTTCCATATTGCGCCAGCATATAACATAATCCGCCAGGTGTACCCGGAGTGACCGCAGCAAGAGGACCATATTCAGGGGGAAATTCATAACCTTTTGACTTAAAAAAATCGACTGTCGCTCCAGTTGGTGCTACGCCCAGCGCATTGATGGCAATGACCTTCTTTAATTTCGGATGGTAAATTAAAGCCTGCGTCTCGCCGCCCCAGCTCAGGACATCCCACATTGTACAGGTCGCTGCAAGCATCGCACAAGCAGCATCCACCGCGTTACCGCCCTGCTGGAACAGCTGGGAACCTGCCGTTGCCGCCAGGGGTTTACCGGTAATAGCCATCCAATGTTTACCATGTAAGGGCGGTTTCTGTGTACGCTGAGCGGAACTGACAAATGGTGCACAGGTCGTCAGCAGTCCAAATAGCGTCGTCAGGAGCGAGGTGTATCTTCTTTTCATAGCAGCAATCTTTCGTTAAGTAATCGTTTTAGTAAAAGCAAGATAGGAATTTTTAGCGCAAACAAAAAAACTCCCGTCAACCGGGGCTGACAGGAGTTTTTAGGATCTTTTGCATCTTGGTTTTACCAATAAATGGAATACAATGCTGTAACTAATAAAGCGACAATCAATGCAATGACCAAAAATGCTCTATGCGGTTTAAACATCGTTGTATCAACTTCCAGCCCTGCAGGTACTACACCACGTTTATTGTCGATGATACTGATGAGAATCATACCAACAATACAAATGATGAAAACGAATCCCATTCTATCCAAAAATGGAATTTCGTAGACTCCGGTTGTCGGATTCGGAACGGAGAAACCTGTTGATGACAAGAAAGAAAGATCGACCCAGTCCGGTAATTTTTTGAAGATAATAGAGAAAATAAAACCACCAATTGTTGCAAATAATGCCGCATTGGAAGTTGCTTTTTTCCAGAAGAATCCCAAAATGAACATGGCAAAAATACCCGGAGAAACGAAACCTGTGTACTCTTGGATGTATTGGAATCCACCCTTTTTATCAATTCCCAAATGTGGTGCAATCAGCACGCCCAAAATCATGGCAACAACAACGGTAAGCTTACCAATATTGACCAATTTTTTGTCAGATGCTTCGGTATTGAATACTTTCTTATAAATATCCAAGGAGAAGATCGTCGCGATACTATTTGCTTTACCGGCCAAAGAAGCTACCACTGCCGCTGTCAGGGCTGCAAATGACAGTCCTTTCAAACCCGCTGGCAATAAATTCAATAGAACTGGATAAGCATGGTCTGGATTCACCTCACCATGTTGCATCATTTCATTTTGGAACAAACCATCTTTCCACATCACGTACGCTGCAATACCTGGCAATACCACGATGATAGGCATTAACAACTTTAGAAAGGCAGCAAACAAAATTCCGTTTCGCGCTGTTTTCAAATCTGCTCCTAATGCACGTTGCGTGATATATTGATTACATCCCCAGTAATTTAAATTAACGATCCACATCCCCCCGATCAATACGGTCAATCCCGGTAAATCAAGATAATTTTCGTTTTTACGATCTAGAATCATATGGAAATGATCGGAAGCTTTTTCGGTCATCAAATGATAGCCCTGTAATATTCCTGAGCCACCATAGTGCTCCGAAACAAGATTTAAGGCCAGATAAGTTGTCGCCAAACCACCAAGGACCAAAAAGAAAACCTGAATAATATCCGTATACCCAATTACCTTCATACCGCCCAGCGTAATGATAACAGCAAAAATCGCTATGGCGTACATACATGCTTCAAGACTGATACCAGAAATACTGCTTACCGCAATGGCGCCCAAATAAAGAATGGATGTCAAGTTGACCACCACATAAAGTAGCAACCAGAAAACGGCCATGATCATTGCAACAGTTCCATTGTAACGTTTATGAAGAAACTGAGGCATGGTAAAGATCTTGTTCTTTAAATAGACCGGTATGAAAAATACCGCAACGACAATCAGCGTGATGGCAGCCATCCACTCATAAGTTGCAATAGCCAATCCCATCTTAAATCCGGAACCGCTCATACCGATAAATTGCTCGGCAGAAATATTGGATGCGATAAGTGATGCTCCAATAGCCCACCAGGTCAACGAACCCTCAGCCAGAAAATAATCTTTGGAACCTACAGATTCAGATTTCTTGCGATAATACACCCATAGTCCGTAACCTGCTACAATAACAAAGTAGATCAGGAAAACGATGTAATCTTTTGTGCTTAAATAATTATTCATGTATTGGTAATTGGTTTAATTTGATCGCCTAATATAGAAATATTTTTAGAACTATATATATCTATTGACCAAATTTTCTAAATACTCCTGTTTACCACTGATGGTTTTAGGCTCACCCAATTCCACTGCTAAATCCCTTAAGTTTTCCAAAGTTAATGTACGACCTTCAAACGATGCGCCATGGCCTGCGTCAAACGAAGCATAACGGTCTGTCCGAATTTTCTTGTAGTCCGAGTCCTGTAGGATACGATCCGCCGTAATAAGCGCGCGTGCAAAAAGATCCATTCCCCCGATATGTGCATAAAACAAATCTTCCGGATCGGTCGAATTCCGGCGGATTTTGGCATCAAAGTTCACACCACCTCCTTGGAAACCACCACCTTCTAAAATGATCAACATGGCTTCGGTCAATTCATTGATGTCATTCGGAAATTGATCCGTATCCCAGCCATTTTGATAATCACCACGGTTAGCATCGATGGAGCCCAATTTACCGGCATCCACAGCAACCTGCAGCTCGTGCTGGAACGTATGTCCGGCCAATGTAGCGTGGTTTACTTCCAAGTTTAGTTTAAAATCTTCCAAAAGATCATACTGACGAAGGAAGCCGAGCACGGTAGCCGCATCATAATCGTACTGATGTTTTGTAGGCTCGCATGGTTTAGGCTCGATAAAGAAAGTTCCTTTAAAGCCATTTTTACGGGCATAATCTTTTGCCATATGTAGAAACTGTGCAAGATGCTCCTGCTCACGTTTCATATTGGTGTTTAACAGGCTCATATACCCTTCTCTTCCACCCCAAAACACATAGTTTTCACCACCGAGCGCAATTGTTGCATCCAATGCGGCCTTCACCTGAGCACCACCATGTGCAAGGACATGAAAATCCGGATTGGTCGCGGCCCCGTTCATATAGCGCTTATGGCTAAACAGGTTGGCTGTTCCCCAAAGCAATTTGATTCCGCTCTCCTGTTGCTTTTCCTTCGCATAATCAACAATAGTTGAGAGACGTTTTTCATTTTCGAGGACATTATCTGAATAATCGACCAAATCTACGTCATGGAAGCAGTAATAAGGTATATTCAATTTACTGATAAATTCAAATGCCGCATCCATTTTATCTTTTGCCCTGGTGATCACGTCGCTGCTTTCGTCCCATGGAAATTGATGTGTCGGTCCACCAAATGGATCAGATCCATTGCCATTAAATGAATGCCAATATGAACAGGCAAATTTAAAATACTCTTCCATGGTTTTTCCAGCAACAATTTGCTGCGGATTGTAATAACGGAAAGCCAATGGATTTGTACTTTCTTTTCCTTCGAACTGAATCTGGCCAACGCCTTTGAAAAATTCTTTTTTTCCTGTGATAATATTCATCTTATTTTTTATTTATGTTTTTATTTAACAATTCCTTCCATTGCTGGTAATGCTCTTCATACTGCGCTACAAATTGAGGTTCAACCGTGTATACTGGTTTCAAGGTGCGAAAAGCTTCGGCAAAATCCGTGTAATAGCCGCTACCGATCCCTGCCCCCAGCGCTGCACCAACACTGCCGTCGTGATTAAAAATTTCCACCGGGACATCTGTGGCTCCTACAAAAGACTCGCGAAAAACGGAGCTCAAGAATAAATTTGCATATCCCGCACGGATCATATTCGGATACAGGCCATTTTCACGCATGATATCCAGTCCATAACGAAAAGCATAAGCAATTCCCTCCTGTATCGCGCGCAGCATATCGCTTGCCTCATGCCTATTTAAATCGATTGCTGTAATTGAAGCACCCACCGTCTGATTATTGAGCATACGCTCGGCACCATTCCCAAATGGAATAACCTGCAGGCCTTTACTTCCTATAGGTGATGACCCAGCCATGGTATTGATCTGTTCATACGATAAATCGCGCCCCAGCAACTTCCGTCCCCAACTATTCATAATACCAGTTCCATTGATGCATAGTAATACGCCGGTCCGAATATCATCTTCACGGTAATTTACATGCGCAAATGTATTGACACGTGATTCGCGGTCCGCAATCAGCTGATCGCTCACCCCGTAAATAACACCTGAAGTACCGGCAGTAGCAGCTACCTCCCCTGGCTGAAGGACATTTAGAGAAAGCGCATTGTTGGGTTGATCGCCAGCTTTATAATTGATCGTCACCGTACCAGATAGGCCGAGTTCCTCGGCAACAGCCGCTTTAATCTGTCCATGCGTCGAAAATACAGGTAAGATCTCTGGAATAAGATGATCATCAAAGCCATAGTAATCCATGATGGTATCGGATAGTGTATTGTTTTTGAAATCCCAGAAGATACCCTCGGATAAGGCCGATATGGAAGTTGTCACCTGGCCCGAAAGTTTCATGGCTATAAAGTCGCCGGGGAGCATGATCTTATCTATCTTTTCGTAAACCGCCGGCTCATTAGCTTTTACCCAAGCCAGCTTCGACGCTGTAAAATTTCCTGGAGAATTCAGATGATGGCTCAGATTAAAGGATCTTCCGATTTCATCAAAAGCGGTATTCCCCAACTCTACTGCTCTACTATCGCACCAAATAATCGCATTTCGGAGCACCTGCTGATCTTTATCAACAACTACTAAACCGTGCATCTGGTAAGCGATTCCAATGGCGGAGATTGCTTTGGGATCGTACAGCCCTAAGGTATTTGCTTTCAATAAAGCCTGTTTAAAGTAGTCCCACCAATCCAGCGGATTTTGTTCGGCCCAGTTGGGCTCCACAGTAATTATGGGCGCTTCTATATCCGGATATTGCACCGAGCAAACCTTACGCTGCGAAGAAGCTTCAACGATTGAAACTTTTACGGAAGAAGTACCTACATCTATACCTAACAAATACATGGTAATTAATTGTAACTGGTTATTAAAATAATCTCGGAAGCAAGTATTGCAACCGGTTGCATAAAAGTAGGATATGTTTCTGAATTTTCAAAATATTAAATAAAATTATTTACTTTGGAGCGTGAATAAAAAAACGACAATTTATGATATTGCCCGTGCGCTCGGTGTGACAGTCTCTACTGTATCACGCGCATTGAACAATGTGCCTACGATCAGCGAGGCGACACGAAAATTAGTACTCGACAAAGCCAAGGAATTGAATTATAGTGTCAATAAACTTGCTTCGTCCCTTTCCTCGGGCAAATCCAATACAATTGGCGTTATTGTACCGACCATGCAAATTCATTTTTTTGCGGAGGCCGTGCACAGTATTGAAAAAGAGCTGAAGAAGCATAATTACAGCCTCTTGCTTTACCAGTCAAATGAATCTTTTGAAGATGAGGTCAATGGTGTAAAGACTTTGCTGGAAGCTCAGGTAGATGGCATCATTGCTTCACTATCCTTGGAAACACAAGAAACAAGTCACTTTCAGGAAGTCATCAATCAGCGCAAGTGCTTAATTATCTTTGACCGTACCCACAAAAATATTCCCGCTCCTGTCGTGAAACTCGACGATTTTAAAGCCGGCTATCTTGCAACCCAACATCTGATCGAACAGGACTATAGAAATATTGCCTTTATTACAACAGACAAAGAGATTGCTATTTTCCAAGATCGTTTCCATGGCTTCGAAGCGGCGCTAAAAGAGGCTCAGCTTCCCCAGCAGGAAGAGTTTATTGTGCGGGGCGACTTATCCATTGAAGCCGGAATAAAAGGCACTGAACAGATTCTAAAATCTGAAATTCGACCTGACGCCTTTATTGGCGGGGATGACTTTACAGCTGTGGGGATTATACAGGCACTCAAATCAGCAAATATCGCTATTCCGGCGACAGGTGTGATCGGTTTTGCAAACCAGACCTTTTCTTCCTTTATCACACCTACACTCTCAAGTATTGATCAACAGGCCAATAAAATGGGGGAAGAGTGTGCCAAGCTCTTTCTCAAAATGGTTAAACAAAAAAATCCGTACGAAGCAATTGAACAAATTGTCCTTGACCCCTTATTGGTAAAAAGAAAATCTACCAACAGAATAGACAAATAATCAGTACCTTTGCCTAAATTTACTTCAATGCAAGCCCGGCAGAAATTTAGGACAATAAGCATCTGCTTATTATTTGTCATTCAGGCACTTTTTTTAGTTGCCATCTTTGTAGAAAATACGCATTCTTATATTGTATTAGCCTTTATCGGCCTATTATCCTTACTGATCCTATACAGTTATCTCAGATCGCCGATTCATCATCATAAGCATGAATATGAATCCATTAAAATTGCGGTTTGGGTACCGATAGGCGCTATTGCGTCCTATTACTTCAATCAGATATTCGGTTTGGGTCCCGTCTTAGGGGCGGCACTGACAGGTACCCTGGCCTCCTTCATCCCCAATATCAACAAAAATTCAGCTTATCTGCCCCACCTTCCTGCAGCGATTTATTGCGGCGCATTTGTTGGCATGTCCAATGCGCAGGTGGCCCACGGTTTCTCTTTTATTCTAGCAGCCAGTATTTTCACCGCGATCTTCCTCATTGTATCGAAGAGCCTTTTAAATGGCGTCGGTGGTAAACTTGGGACATTGGCCTTTCTAGGCGTTTCACTTACCTACCTATTGTTGTACCTTTTTAAGTAATATGGAAACATTCATTTTATACCTGGTCGGTGTCATCGCAAGTACAGCGACGTATTACCTAAATACCACGTTGAACCAAGGTGCTGTACGATCATCAGCTTTGTTGACCTTAGTTGTTGCCGGCTTTCTTCATTTCTTTCCAAAAAGTGTTTCTCCCTATCTGGCACAATATATTCCGCCAATTTTTATAGGAGCGTCATTTATAGGCATGGTATCAAAAAATCAGCTATCCACTTATTTTGGTCTGGCCCTTGCCGGCATTATCTTTACAACTATTCTGCTCAATACAAGCAAGTTTTTTACCGGCTATGGTGGAGCACTGGGGACGTCGGCCTGTATTGCACTCCTGGTTGTCTTGAGCATTCCTTATTTCAAATCGCCGCGAAAAATGACCGTTGGATTTTTGCAGCTCCGCAAAACAATCTTAAAAAAACCACGGAAAGTTTCAAAAAGACGAGTAGATTTGTTTAAATAAACAGCATACCCACATGAAACCTTTATATCTGATCTTCATTATCCAAATCTTCTTTCTGAACCTCCTAAGTGCTCAGCAAGCCACGATTAACATTGTCAATCAAGAACGTAACAGCAGCTATCGGGGGCTAAGTGTCGTCGATGATGAAACCGTTTGGGTAAGTGGCAGCAATGGTACTGTGGGTTTAAGCACGGATGCCGGAAAAAACTGGCAATGGGTAAATCCCATAGGTTATGAAAAAATCGATTTTAGAGATATCGAAGCATTTGATGAGAATGAGGCCCTTATTATATCGGCAGGTTCGCCCGCTATTATCTTACGTACACAGGATGGTGGCCGAAGCTGGAAGGAAGTATTCAGTGACAAGCGACCGGAAATATTTTATGATGGATTTGCGTTTACGTCAAAAGGTGCGGGAATTGCTTTTGGCGACGCCATTCATGGTAAAATGCCTTTATTGAAAAGCGTCGATTTCGGAAAGTCTTGGAAAGATATATCCGCGAATATGCACCTTTCCATTACTGAGGGGGAAGCGGGCTTTGCGGCGAGCGGAACATCCATCTACTGCAATGACCAAGGCACCTACTGGATTGCCACTGGTGGAACTGTAGCCAATATATACAGCAGCACGGATCAGGGCAGCACATGGAAGCGCTACAGTTGCCCCATGATTCATGGAAAAAATAGCACGGGTCCTTTTTCGGTCGCATTTTACACATCAAAAACCGGTATTGTGGTCGGCGGTGATTACAAGGAAGATAAAAATAAAGACAAAAATAGCCTTTTGACCAACGATGGCGGCAAGACATGGTCTGCACCACAGACAGCCCCTGCAGGCTTTAAGTCGGCAGTCATTTATCTCTCCAAAAAACAATTGATCTGCACGGGTACCTCGGGTACAGACCGCTCGAATGACGGGGGTAAAAACTGGACACCTATCGGAAAGGAAAGCTTCAATGCTGTTCAAAAAGCCAAAAAAGGTCAGGCCGTATTTCTGGCAGGAGATAAAGGAAAAATAGCGAAATTAGCATTATAAACTAAGTCGCTATTTTTCCTGTACTATCAGCTCAATCTGCGGGAAGATCCGCGGACTTCTTCCTGTAATTATCTATTTACGCGATAAACGCGATTCCTCCAGATCCAAGGAATACTCCATTTCTTTGATGACGTCACTATCGTAAGCCTTGCTTTCTTTGATTTTGTACAAACCATCGCGACGTAAAGCTAAAAGTTCCAGCATAATTTTATTGTACAAGCCTCTAACAGCAGAAAGTTGCGCACGCGTGTCTTCTTCCTTGGCACGCTCGGACGCATTTACACTCCGGATAATCTGCTCTTTGACGCGAGCTATTGTCTCATGTTCCAGCATTTCCTTTCCATAATGTTTATCCAAATAGGCAATAGATTCTTTGCCAAGACGGACGCGGATCTCATCGATTTGTTCTTCCATCGAAGCTTGCTCATCGACCTCTTCAATTTTGATCAGTTTGATCAGCAATGGCAGGGTAAGGCCCTGAAAAACAAGGGTCACCAAAATAACCACAAAAGTAATAAACAAGATCAGGTTACGGTGCGGAAAAGCAGTCCCGTCGTACAAAGTCAAAGGGATCGCCAATGCTGAAGCCAAAGAGACCACACCCCGCATACCAGCCCAGCCCACAACCAAGGGCAGCTTCCAGCCTGGACTCTTTTCCTTGATACGAACGCGTTTGAACAGTATTCTAGGAACAAAGGCCGAGAGGTACACCGCGATTAATCGCAATACAATAACAATCACACAGATCGCCAATGCATAGTCAATCGCTTCCTCCATGGAGTACTCGCCCAATCCGTTGATAATGACCGGGAGTTCAAGTCCAATTAAAATAAAGACAAATCCATTTAATAGAAAACCCACTGTGGCCCAAACCTCCTTCGTTTGGATGCGTGTATGATAATTGAGATAATCACCCGCCCGGAAGGAAAGAAACAGTCCCCCACTGACTACAGCTAAAACTCCGGACCATTCAAAATGCTCCGCAACAATATACATCAGGTACGGCGCGATAAGGGTAATAGGTGTAGAGATACTGGACGATTTAGCGATATAGCGCAGGAATATATAGAGGATATGACCGATGACAAGTCCTACAATAACCCCCATGACCGATAAAACAAGAAACTGTGTAGTGGCATTGCCCATGACAAACTGGCCTGTAAGAATTGCAATGGATGCAAATCTAAATACGGTAAGCGAAGCGGCATCATTGACCAGACTTTCTCCTTCCAATATCGCGATACCACGTTTGGGGATACTGACGCCTTTCAGGACCGAACTCGCTGCCACCGCATCTGGTGGAGAGATAATGCCCCCCAGCAGAAATCCTAGCGCCAATGTAAATCCGGGAATGATGCTGACCGAGAAATATGCAATGGCCAATGAGGTAAAAAAGACCAAGCCAAATCCCATAATAAAGATCGACCGGCGCCATTTTAGAAAATTCCCCCAATTGGTATACCAGGCCGCTTCAAAAAGCAAAGGTGGCAAAAACACCATAAATACAATATCAGGATCAATACTAATGACCGGGGCACCGGGAATCAAAGAGATCACCAGCCCGCCAATAACCAGAAGAATGGGATAAGAAATTTTTAAGCGCTGGCTCAGCACAAATAACATGGCCATAAAGAAAAACAGCACCATCACCAATAAGAGATTGCTATGGATTTTCTGACCGGCCTTTCCGCCCACAGCTGCCTTTACATCCGCATAAGGAGCCGACATAGACATACTATATTGACGAAGCTTCCATTCACTGTCCAGCTTGCTCAACACCCCCACGCCACGAAAAGACTTGGTATTGATCTTAAAAGTTTCATCAAACCAAGCTGTTGTGCTATCTGCATTAAAACTAATATGCCGTTTGTCATAGGTATAAGTCCAGGCATTTTTGGGATTAAAATATTGATTAGCGAACTTATCAATATGCGCCTTATCCCATCGCTCGTCATGATCCGTTCCCAAAATAATACCATCCGAAGCGACGACATTCAAAAAAGGGCCATACTTTACCTCACCCGAAGATTTGTGCCATTGATCTAACACCCTATTGATTTCGTCTACAGGCTGCTGGGCACTTGTTGGCAAGGCCAATAAAATTAAACTAAGAAAACAATACGTACTTAAAATGATCTTTCTAATCATAAATTCTAAAACATCTTAATATCTAGGACTATGTTGTACTACTCAGATGAGTCCTAAAACAAAAAGCTGCGGATGCAGCTTTTTGTTTCTATTTAATTATTTCTTCAATTTCTCTGATAATCTTCTGCGCGATCTGCTCAGCAGCTTCGGGCGTCGGTCCCTCAGAATAGATCCGAATAATCGGTTCGGTATTCGACTTGCGCAAATGAACCCACTCATTTTCGAAGTCTATTTTCAGTCCATCAATTGTTGAATGGTCTTCATTTTTATATTTTTCCTCCATTTTGGCCAATAGATTATCAATGTCCAATTCTGGAGTTAAGGTAATCTTGTTTTTTGACATAAAATACTGCGGTAAAGAAGCACGATACTCTGAAGCCTTTTTACCAAGTTTTGCCAAGTGTGTCAAGAAGATGGCCACACCAACCAACGCATCACGGCCGTAGTGGGATGCGGGATAAATGACACCGCCATTTCCTTCGCCACCGATCACAGCATCGACTTCTTTCATTTTTGTCACCACATTTACCTCACCCACGGCGGCCGCATAATATTCGCCACCATGCGCTTTCGTTACATCGCGCAATGCACGTGTGGAAGACAAATTGGAAACTGTATTTCCTTTCTTATGCTGCAATAGGTAATCCGCTACAGCAACTAACGTATATTCTTCACCAAATAACTCACCATCCTCCATCATAAAGACCAGCCGGTCTACATCCGGATCCACAGCAATACCCAAGTCAGCGTTGTTTTCAAGAACTGCAGCGGATAAATCCGTTAGATGTTCTTTCAATGGTTCTGGATTATGCGGAAATTGACCATTGGGTTCACAATGGATCTTATAGACTGTCTGTACACCAAGCGCATCCAATAGAGCGGGTATAAATGTACCACCAGTACTGTTGACCGCATCCAGAGCAACTTTAAAATTAGCCGCTTTGATCGCTTCTTTATCCACATAGTCTAAGGCCAATACGGCGTCAACATGTTTCTGTAAATAAGAATAATCTTTATGAACCTGTCCGATCTCTTCTACTTCCGAGAAGTCGAAGTCTAAGGATTCACCGAGCGCCAATACTTCCTGTCCTTCAACATCTGAAATAAACTCTCCCTTTGCATTCAACAACTTCAGCGCATTCCATTGGCCCGGGTTGTGTGAAGCCGTTAAAATAATACCACCGGCCGCTTTTTCCATAGGCACAGCAATCTCTACCGTCGGCGTTGTTGAAAGACCTAAATCAACTACATCAACACCGATACTTTGCAAGGTACCAATCACCAAATTACTGACCATCTCTCCGGAAACGCGTGCATCTCTTCCTACCACAATTTTTTTGATGCCACTCTGTTTGACAATTATTTTGCCGTATGCGGCTGTAAACTTAACGATATCTATCGGGGTAAGTGCCTCTCCAGCACGCCCACCTATCGTACCACGTATTCCTGATATTGATTTAATTAAAGTCATTTCTCTTGAATTGATTAACGTGTAAATTTAGCACAATGCCAATAAAATATCGAATTAAAATTATAATTAATGAATATTTAACGTATATTTGTTGCAACAAAGTTGTTTTTAAAAGAAACAACCGTTTGCAATGAAATTATTTTTACTTTTGAAAAACGAGTTTTTTAAAGTTTGGGATTTCATTGTCATCAGCAACATTTATGATTCAACAATTAGTACACATCGATCAAGAGATTTTTCTGGCCATTAATCAGGGCTTGAGTAACCCCGTGTTTGATTGGCTATTGCCTATTTTGCGCAATCCATATACCTGGGCACCTTTGTATTTATTTTTGATCATATTTTTCATCAAGACCTATGGAAAAACAGGTATCCTAATTGTTGCCATGACCTTGGTTACTTTCGGAATTTCCGATGGTATATCATCTCATTTGATCAAAAAGACTGTAAAAAGGATTAGACCATGCAATGACGTGGAGTTTAAAGAAAATGTCAACATCCGCGTACGCTGTGGTTCGGGCTTTAGCTTTACCTCCTCCCATGCGGCCAATCATTTTTCCCTTGCTTTTTTCTGGATTGTACTCTTCCGGAGGAGATGGAAATATGTGCTTTGGTTTTGTATTGCCTGGGCAACCCTAATCTCAGTCTCTCAAATTTATGTTGGTGTTCATTACCCGTTTGATGTGCTCTGTGGTTCGGCCTTAGGTATCCTGGTCGGTTTGGCTACAGGCTATTTATTCAAACGGTTTGTACCTAGCTTTTTTAAAACTGAACAAGTATAATGAATTCAATTTTATTGATTTTAATTTTATTCATACCTGCATTTGCAAGTGGAATTGCCGTATTTTTTGTACAGAAGAAAGGAACGAATTTTCTTAAACTCATCCTTTCTTTCAGTGGAGCCTATTTATTCTCCATTACCGTACTTCATCTTATGCCACATGTCTACCAGTCCAACAATACTTCACCTGAAGTACTGGGTATTTATGTACTTGCGGGATTTCTCTTCCAGCTCTTTCTTGAACAGTTTTCCCAAGGGATAGAGCATGGCCACATCCATACGGACAATGAGCACGACCATCACAGCCATCGTTTTCCAATCGGTATTATGTTCAGCCTATGTCTACACGCATTCCTGGAAGGTATGCCACTTGCGGCGACACATCAGACTGAACTTGCGCTAGGTATATCAATTCACCATATCCCAGCTGCATTTGCATTGGGAAGTATCTTGATAAGCACGCATTTAAAGAAAAATACCATCCTTATTACACTAGCCTTATTTGCTGCTATGACCCCTTTTGGCTTTTTATTAAGCAAGGCCATCAGTGCGGGAGAAGTAGGCAATATTCAGCAGTATTTTGATAAAATCATGGCGGTGGTTATCGGTATTTTCTTGCACATCTCCACGACGATACTTTTTGAATCGGGCTCCATTGACCATCATAAATTCAATAAAAAGAAAATGATTGCTGTTATTGCCGGTGTGGCTATAGCTCTTGGAAGTTTCTTATTTGTGGGGGAACATGATCATGGGCACGATCAGCATCAACAACCGCATGATCATGAACATCATGACCATGCGCATTAATTTCTTTAGCCGCGAAGTTTATCCAGCAGTGTACTTAGCGTAACCGCTTCTTCTTCACTAATTCGATTGGGTAAAAGATCCTGCATCAGCATATCCTCATCTAGATTTTTAAGGATCTCTAAGCCCTTTTCTGTGATAACCAAATCCACAGCCCTTTTATCTCCATCAGATTGACAGCGTGAAACCAATCCTTTGGAAACCATGCGATCAATCATCCGGGAGATATCCGGCGTTGTACTCAGCATTCTTGATTTAATGAGATTATTGGTTGCAGGCTTAGGATATTGCCCCCTTAAAATGCGCAAGACATTAAACTGTTTCAAAGTGATCCCCTCTTTGGCAGCTCGCTGTTCAAGCTCATTGTTAATCCAATTGTACGTATATAGAATATTTACCGTACAACGATGCCATTCATTACTGAATTTACTTACTTTGATTTCGTCCTCAATCTTCATTCTGGTTGATAATTAATCGTTCTGAATAGTAAAGATAGCTGTTTTTTACTAAATACATAACTATGACATTAGAATCATTCTAAATGGTAGAAATTCTGTATATTTGAAGAATTCAAAAAAACAGGTAGATGCGTAATAGAACTAGCTTAGATAAGCTAAAAAAAGGGGAAAAAGCGGTAATAATAGATTTTGATTCGCACGATATTCCAGCTAAATTTTTCGAATTGGGGTTTATCCCGGGTACTGAAATAGAAGTGAAACACATCGCTCCTTTGGACGGTCCTATATGTTTAAATATTAGTGCTAATAACGCCTTGATTGCCATCCGCAAATCAGAAGCTAAAGTCATCCTTATTGATCAGAAATAATGAATAACCCGATTATTGCACTTTTGGGGAATCCAAATGTGGGTAAAACATCTCTATTTAACCGGATTACAAAATTAAATCAGAAAGTAGGAAACTATCCCGGAATTACTGTCGAGAAACGTGAGGGGCAAGTAAAAGCCAATAACAAGACTTATCGAATTATCGATTTACCAGGGACATATACCTTGTTTCCAAGTTCAATGGATGAGGAAGTTGTCTTCAACACCCTGGTTGACAAAAAAAGTAGTTTCAGACCCAACCTTGTTGTTGTCGTCGCTGAACCGACCAACTTAAAACGGTCAATTATCCTTTATCAGCAAGCCCGGGAGCTTGGTCTACCTGCCATCTTCGTCATCAATATGATTGATGAAGCCAAGGAAAAAGGCATTACAATAGATATCCAAAAACTTGAGCATTTATTAAATACAAAAGTATACGAAACCAACGCCCGTACCGGGCAGGGTATAGATCAGCTGATCAAAAACTTTGATACCGTTCCGCCCATGTATATCAGCAAATTCAGCTTACCAAAGGAAGCCGATGCTGCATTGGAGGAAACCAAACGCCTTTTTCCCTTAGATACAGAATACCATACCTGGCAATATTTAGCCAAGGGCGAAGTATCCTTTTTATCAAAAGAAAAGAATCAGTCCATCCAGCAAATCCGTGATAAATATCAATTACGGGCTGAAAAACTGCAAAAAGACGAAGCTATATTACGCAGTAAATCTTTAGACAGCAGTCTCGCTGAGCTTTATGTAAAAGATGAGGCTTCCAACAAAAACAAGACCAATACGATCGATAGCATCCTGCTGCACCCGATCTTTGGGTATATCATCTTTTTTGGAATCCTTTTTCTGATCTTCCAGGCAATTTATACCTGGTCTGGACCAGCCATGGACTTTATCGATGGCCTATTCGGTGATCTTGCGGCCTATACACAAACAGCATTGCCGGCAGGGCCATTGACCGACTTGCTCAGCAATGGTATTATCAAAGGTATTGGCGGAATCGTGATCTTCATTCCACAGATCGTCATTTTATACATCTTTATCTCGATCATGGAAGAAACGGGCTATATGAGCCGCGTAGTTTTCCTGATGGACCGATGGCTTCGTCCTTTCGGGCTGAATGGAAAATCGGTGATTCCATTGATTTCGGGCGTTGCCTGTGCTGTTCCTGCAGTCATGTCTGCACGTAATATCGAGAATAGCAAGGAAAGACTGGTCACTATTCTGGTAACACCTTTTATGACCTGCTCAGCCCGTCTACCCATTTATATTGTTCTGATCGGACTCGTTATACCAGACAATAGAGTTGGTGGATTTCAATTACAAGGTATTGTTTTATTTGTGATGTACCTACTTGGGATATTTGCAGCTTTACTGTCCGCGGTTATTCTGACGAAGGTTATCAAATCAAAACACAAATCATTTTTAATCTTCGAACTGCCGACCTATAAAACTCCGGATTGGAAGAATGTTGCTTTAAATGTCTGGGAAAAAGCATCAAGCTTTGTCTTCGGTGCAGGTAAAATCATTCTGGCAATCTCTGTGATACTATGGGCATTAGGCAGCTTTGGGCCAAATGATAAATTTAGCCGAGCGGAAGAATACGTAACAAAAGATAATCCCAACCTATCCGAAGCAGATTTGGAGCATGAAGTTTCATCTTATCGTCTGGAACACTCCTTCCTTGGCTATCTTGGCATGGCTATTGAACCTGTGGTTGAACCATTGGGCTATGACTGGAAGATGGGAATTGGTCTTATTTCTTCTTTTGCTGCCCGTGAAGTGTTTGTGGGAACCATGGCCACTGTATACAGCCTTGGTGACGAAGTGGATATCGAAGATGAAACATCTAAAACAACGGTATTGGGTAAAATGAAAAGCGAAATTAACCGGAACACCGGTTTACCTGCTTACAATCTGGCTTCTGGTGTATCCTTATTGCTGTTTTACGCTTTTGCTATGCAATGTATGAGTACAATAGCGGCCGTAAAAAGGGAAACGGGCTCGTGGAAATGGACTTTAATACAACTTAGTTTTATGACAGGCTTGGCCTATTTCAGTGCCTTAATTGCTTATCAACTTTTAAAATAAAAAAGCTATGGATAATTTAACCGTACAATATCTCATCGTAGGAATTTTGGTTTTGGCGGCTGTATGGTATGTCGTTAAAAATGTCCGAAAATCATTAAAGGGCAAATCGAGCTGCTCCAAAGGTTGCGGATGCAACTGCAGTGTTGAAAAAACACAAAAAGCAAATTAATTGATCTTTTTGAGTAGCATTTACAAATAAGATTTCGTTATTAGTTAGAGTGGCCAAAAATCACACTAGCTACTATTTAGGAAAGCGCCGTTTTTTTTGAAAATTACGGCGCTTTCTATTTCTGAGTCAAACAGGCCCCTCGCTATTGTTTATAAAAAAACAACGAAATACATTAAAACCACAACAGAATGTGCACAAATACCTAAGTGTTTTATTAACTTTATGCGCTTAGGGCAAAAGATGCGCTGGGAGTCACGTTATTCGTCGGCACATTATACAGCGGCAGCAATTTTGACCAATTCGATTCTGGTACGGAGTAAAGTCTTCACAGGTTTCCCCTGCCAAGGATCGGTCAAAACAGACTAATAACCGTATTAACCATACACATGGAGAAACAGAACAATAAGGAAGAATTAAAAAGAGGACTTCAAAATAGACATATTCAATTAATTGCACTGGGTGGTGCTATCGGAACGGGCTTATTTCTAGGTATCGGAAAGGCTGCCACACTAGCTGGGCCAGCTGTTATCCTCGGCTATGCTTTCGCCGGAATTATTGCTTTTTTTATTATGCGCCAATTGGGCGAGATGGTCGTTGAGGAGCCTGTTTCAGGAAGTTTTAGCTACTTCGCCAATAAATATTGGGGTTCTTTTGCGGGTTATGCTTCAGGCTGGAACTATTGGGTTCTTTACATCCTCGTCAGTATGGCCGAATTAACGGCTATCGGTGTTTATGTACAATTCTGGTGGCCCGAGATACCTTTATGGGCATCAAGCTTATTTTTCTTCTTTGCAATCAACGCTCTGAATCTTGCTTCTGTAAAAATTTATGGCGAGACGGAATTTTGGTTTTCCATTATCAAAGTGGTGGCCATCATCGCGATGATTGTTTTTGGTGTTTACCTGCTTCTAAGCGGTACAGGAGGCGAGCAAGCAAGCCTCAGCAACCTGACTTCACATGGCGGTTTTTTCCCAAAAGGCTGGTTTAGCCAAACTGCGGACGGCAATTTTGAAGGCCTCCTTTCGGCAATGGCTTTGATTATGTTTTCTTTTGGTGGCCTGGAATTGGTTGGTATTACTGCTGCTGAAGCTGAACACCCCGAAAAGAACATACCGAAAGCAACCAATCAGGTGATCTATCGGATCTTGATCTTTTACGTCGGTGCTTTGATCATTCTTTTCTCTTTGACACCATGGACAAATATCACCGCAGATACGAGTCCCTTTGTACTTGTTTTTGATAAACTCAATGGATTTGAATTTACCATCTTTGGAAAGACTTTTTATTTCACTAAAATTATCGCAAATGCGCTAAATCTCATTGTCCTTACCGCCGCATTATCGGTATATAATAGCAGTGTGTACAGCAATAGCAGAATGCTATATGGACTGGCAGAACAGGGGAATGCCCCTCGTTTTCTTTCGAAACTCAACAAGAATCATGCGCCTATTAACGCAATTTTGGTCTCGGCACTGTTCGCTGCGATCTGTGTATTTATCAATTATGTGGCACCCAAAAATGCACTGGAGATTCTAATGTCGCTGGTGGTGTCTTCACTGATTATCAACTGGGTAATGATCTCCATTACACACTTGTATTTCAGAAAAAATAAACTCGACGCGCATTTACGGACCAAGTTCCCATCCTTTCTATATCCCTTAAGTAATTATATCTGTCTGATCTTTTTGATTGCTGTACTTGGCATCATGTGGATAACAGGAATGAAACTTCCGGTAGAATTGATCCCTGCTTGGCTTATATTACTCTATGTGAGTTATCTTTTGATCAAAAGAAAGAAATCTTAGTTCACAGAACCTCGATCCTATCAATAAAAAAAGCCTGATTCATTACATGAATCAGGCTTTTTCCTAAAATTTAATGTAGATATTCCTCCTCGAGAATAGCAAATTCATAATTGTCGCTCCAACCATCTAAAACAAGCCCAGCTGCGTGCCTGCATCGGGTAAGCGGAAAAGATCCCTTCTCAAGGATGGAAGTGTCCCATTATTCATATATTTCTTGACGGAAAGCTTGAATAAATGCTGTAAACTCTCGGCCATATGGCCATCCCCTTTTATCCTCCTTCCAAAATCGGTATCGTTAATTTTTCCACCATGGCAGGCTTCAATCCAATGTAATACCTTTTCAGCACGGTCAGGATAGTTCTGATAAAGCCAATCTTTAAAGATACCACCAATCTGTCCATTGAGCCGTACGATGGTATAAGAGGCCGTAATTGCTCCCGCATCTGCTCCCGAACGAATCAAATCTGAAATCTCATCACTATTGATCCCAGGAACGATGGGCGCCATCATCAGCATGACGGGTACACCTATCTCTGTCAATCCCTCGATCAGTTTCAACCGGGCCGATGCCGTTGCAGTACGTGGTTCCATTTTCTGACGTACCTCCTCGCGCAACGAATTGATGGTTACTGCAACGGAAACCAGATTGCGTGCTGCAAGCTCACGCAAAAGATCAAAATCCCGCCGCATCAGTACATTTTTGCTGATGATAGAGACCGGATGCTGGTATTTGACCATTAATTCTAAAAGCGAACGTGTGATACCCAGTTTCCGTTCAATCGGTTGATAACAGTCTGTATTGCCGGAAAGCATAATCAAATCGGGCTGATAGCTCGATTTTCTAAACTCCTGTTCGAGAAGCTGAGCCGCATTATGTTTTACTAAGATCTTACGTTCAAAATCCAATCCCGCACTGAACCCCCAATACTCATGCGAATTGCGCGCATAACAGTAAATACACCCATGTTCACAACCCTGATAGGGATTAATGGATCTTTCAAAACGGAGATCCGGACTATTTGACTTAGAAATAATCGATTTCGGATGTGTCGGAATAAACTGCGTTTTCTCGGCACCCAAAAACTCCTCATCCAGCCCCTCCACATGCTCCTGCACGTATTGATTAGAAAAAAATTTGTTATTGGGATTAATCTGTGCCCCTCTGCCCTTCAAATATTCCGATGAATTCATAGGTTAAAATTACTAATTTTATTAGTAAAAACAAATTAAAATTTCCCATTTTCCACAAAGAGAGAAAGCGAATATCTTCTAGTTTGAAGTCCCAATAAAACGTATTTTAAACCAAATAAAAATCCCTATACTGCATCGACAGTATAGGGATTAAAATTCTTATTTTAGATCTCAGTCCAGCTTCTATTTATTTCATTAAGAAACCACCACCGAGTAAATCATTGCCTTCATAAAAAACGGCCGATTGCCCTGGAGCAATACCTTTCACATTGTGCACAAAATCTATACGCACTTTATCGCCTTCTTGGGATATGGTCGACAAAGCACCAGAGTCTTTGTAACGTACCTTTGAAATTGCTTCCATCGGTTGATCTAGTCCTGCATATTTCACAAAGTTCACATTACGAACGTAAGCATGTGACTTTTCAAGTTCATGTTCTTCACCCAATACGACCGTATTACTTTCCGGAAGGATCTCAATCACAAACATCGGTTTCCCCAAGGCAATTCCTAAGCCTTTACGTTGACCGATGGTGAAATAAGGGTAACCAATATGTTTACCTACAACGGTACCATCGGAAAGAATAAAGTTACCGGGACCAATTTGTTGATCCAACGTTGGCACCTTATGTCTCAAAAACGCACGGTAGTCGTTGTCAGGAACGAAACAGATTTCATAACTCTCCGACTTATTGGCCAATTCCTTCTGTCCCATATCCAAAGCCATCTGACGAATCTCCTTTTTCGTGAAAGATCCTAACGGAAACTGTGTCCGGGCAAGATTTTCTTGTGACACGCCCCATAAAACGTAAGATTGATCTTTGTTTTCATCCTTACCTTTTGATATCACATAGCGACCATTATCGTGCATACGGATATTAGCATAGTGCCCGGTAGCGATAAACTCACAGTCCAATTTGTCAGCGCGTTTCATCAAAGCCTCCCACTTAATGTGGGTATTACACAACACGCATGGGTTAGGCGTGCGCCCAGCAATATATTCTTCTACAAAATTGTCAATCACAAAATCTCCAAACTCATCACGTATATCTAATATATAATGAGGGAAACCATAGTTTACGGCTAATGTACGAGCGTCATTGATACTATCAAGGCTACAACATCCGGTTTCTTTCGACGAGCCACCTGCGGATGCATAATCCCATGTCTTCATCGTGATACCGATAACCTCATATCCTTGTTCGTGGAGCATGACAGAAGCAACGGAGCTATCTACCCCTCCACTCATTGCAACTAAAACTCTTCCTCTTTTACTCATCTCTAATTATTGAAATGCAAAGATACAGCTTATTCCTTTTCCTATATGTTAGTTTCTTGTAATTTTATCTCGATCAAAATCAACACGTTCGAAAAAAGTACGAAAATAATCTGCATAAAAGTTTTAGAATTCAAATTATCGGACTATATTTGCATCGCAATAGGGGAACAAACCCATAGCAAAAAAGCGGTGCCATAGCTCAGCTGGTAGAGCAAAGGACTGAAAATCCTTGTGTCCCTGGTTCGAACCCAGGTGGCACCACGCTTCAATCTGATGATCACAGATTTAAATAAAAGGTCAACTGGTGCCATAGCTCAGCTGGTAGAGCAAAGGACTGAAAATCCTTGTGTCCCTGGTTCGAACCCAGGTGGCACCACAAAAAAAGCTTGTTCAATGAACAAGCTTTTTTTGTTTTAGCTAACTGCATTTTATATAACATCCCCCCACATCTCCGCCGTATAGAAAATTCATCATACCCCTACTGCCTGAATTCAATGGGTGTTATTTTCATTGATTGATTGAGGGATATTATCAAAAAAAAGATCATGGATTTTGGAAATGAACCGGCGTTGTCTTTTTAAAATTCACTCAAGTTTAATTTCCAAAACCCAATCGCTTTTCTGCTACGATTCAGCAATAATCGACCGATCAAGATGCACATAGCCACCGTCCACATGAATCAATTGACCAGTTGTATGACTTGATTTGTTAGACAGCAAAAAGACTGTTGTATCGGCGATTTCCGCTGCTGTGGTCATGCGATGCTCCAATGGAATGCGGTCCGTAATTTTTTTCAATGTCTCCTCCGGATTTGATAAGGTTTGAATCCAGGTATCGTATTGGGGAGTTGCACATTCTGCCACAATAATGGCATTGACACGAATCGAGTAAGGCAACAATTCTACAGCCCACTCTCGCGTAAGTGCATTACGTCCACCATTGGATGCCGCATAAGCCGAGGTATTGCCCTGCCCTGTTTCACCAGTTTTGGACGAAATATTCACGATACTGCCCTTAGATGCTTTCAACGCATCCAAAGCGTGATGTGCCATCAGATAGTAGTGAATTAAGTTCTTATGCAGCGAAGCAACAAATCTTTCATAGTTGCCCGATGCCAATCCAACACCATCATTTTGTCCGGCATTATTCACCAAACCATCGATCCGCCCGTACACTTCCAATGTCTTTTGAACGGCTCTTTCACAATCTTCGGGTTTAGATAATTCTGCTTCAATACAGAGTGCATCCACACCAAATTGCTTTATTTCTTCTTTGACTTTTTCATTATCAGCTTGTTTACGGCCAACAATGACAGGAATAGCCTGTTCTTTAGCCAACGCGTGGACTACAGCCCGCCCGATTCCTTTTGCTCCGCCGGTAACAATAACAACTTTATCTTTTAAATGAAGATCCATAATACTTTTATTGAATGGTTTGTTTCATTGATTGTGGTTAACATTCGCAACAATGAATTCGTTCTCTGGTTATTGATTAATTTATATTGACGTCATTAAGCCCATTATCCAGCTTCATGACCAATAAAAAGCTTCAGCATGCTATTTTTCCCTTTCATAGCATGCTGAAGTTTTTCCTTTTAAAGATTATACACGCGTATTGCGTTCTCTGCCCAAAATGCGTTCTTCTCTTCAGCCGTAAATTGCCCTAATTTATCCTCAACGATGGCAATACTTTCTTCGTAGGATGCCGCCAATAGACATACCGGCCAATCTGACCCGTACATAATGCGCTCCTTTCCAAAACGCGCAAAGATATGCTCCAGATATTGCTTAAAATCATCAAGTTTCCATCCTTCCCAATCGGCCTCTGTTGCAAGTCCCGAAACTTTACATACGACATTTGGAAAGGCAGATAGCGCATCGATAAACGCCGCCCACTCATCAAATGCTTTCGACTTGATCGGCGGTTTGGCAATATGATCCAATACAAATTGAAGATTTGGATTTTGCTGCACACAATCCAACGTTGCCGCATAATGTCGTGGACGGATGAGCAGATCATACGTATAACCATAATCTGCTAAGGCCTTCAGCCCGTTTAATACCGCAGGGCGAATGAGAAAATCAGGGTCAGCTTCTCCTTCAACAATATGACGAAATCCTTTGATGACCGTAGCTGATTGATAGCCATCCAACTGTTGTCGAATATCCGCTGCTTGAAGATCAATCCAGCCCACTACGCCTTTAATAAAAGGATAATCACTAGCCAGCTGAACCAAATAAGCAGTCTCTTCGTTGGATTGATCCGCCTGAACAGCAACACTCCCTCCAAATCCATTTCGTTCAAGCACAAATTGAATATCCAAAGGGGTGAAATCACGTCTGATGACTTGCATTTCTTCGGTAATCCAACTATCTCTAATTGGATCGAATTTCCAGAAATGCTGATGGGTATCTATACGCATAATGAAAAGAAAACCTAATGAGCAATTAATTTTTTGAATACGCTACCACAGTCTGACGGGACTCTCCAAGACCATCTGCTCCTAACTCGATCACATCGCCAGGCTTCAAATAAATCGGTGGGTTAAATCCTAAGCCAACACCTGCCGGAGTACCTGTTGATATCACGTCTCCTGGCAACAAAGTCATAAATTTAGACACATAGGATACTACATGCGCCACCGAAAAGATTAAATCCTTGGTATTACCATCTTGGTAGGTTTTTCCGTTTACCTTCAACCATAGACGCACATTGTTGATATCTTTGATTTCTTCTTTTGTCGCCATGAAAGGTCCCATCGGTGCAAACGTATCACATCCTTTTCCTTTATCCCAAGTACCGCCACGTTCCAGCTGATACTCACGTTCGGAAACATCGTTGTGCAATACATAACCGACCACATAATCTAAGGCTTCATGCTCTTCTACATAAGAAGCTTTTTTACCGATCACAATACAGAATTCCACCTCCCAATCTGTTTTTACAGAATCTTTCGGAATCATCACATTATCGTATGGACCTACCAACGAAGTGGTCGATTTCATAAAGATGATCGGTTCAGCAGGAATTGGTGCATTTGTTTCCTTGGCATGGTCTAAATAGTTCAATCCAATACAAACAATTTTGGATGGGCGGGCAAAAGGTGCTCCGATACGTTCGCCTTGAGGAACTTCAATCAACTTACCTTCATTTGCCTTCACAAATTCTTCTAAACGGGCTACACCATTCTCGGCAAAGAATTGTTCATTGTAATCACCACCAAATGCGCTTACATCGTAATTTACACCATCGATCTGAACACCGATTTTCTCCTTGCCTTGAGCTCCAAAACGTATTAATTTCATTTTTATAGTATTGAGATAATAGATATTTTATTTTTAGCTTTTTAATTATTCAATTTAATAAAACCACCGTCAATAGGGTAGTCATTTCCAGTAATAAATCCAGCATCGTCACTACACAAGAAAAGTGCTAATTTGGCAATTTCTTCCGGTTGCGCCATGCGGCCTATTGGTTGGCTTGCTGATAGTTTTTCAAACATTTCTTCCTCTTTTCCAGGATAGTTTTTTGCGATAAATCCATCCACAAATGGGGTATGTACACGTGCAGGCGAAATGCTATTGCAACGAATACCGTAGGCCATGTAATCCCGTGCTACAGACATTGACATCGCGTAAATAGCCCCCTTGCTCATCGAATACGCAAAACGATCCGTGATACCAACCCATGCAGCTATGGATGCTAAATTAAGGATTGCTCCCGAACCCTGCGCCTTCATCATCGGCACAATAGCATGCAATGCATTATAAGCTCCCTTAACATTCACATTAAAAACACGCTCAAAATCTTCTGATTGACAATTTTCCAAATTACCAACATGAGCGATACCAGCATTATTTACTAAAATATCAATTTTTCCGATATTTTGTGCTATAGCAGTAATTTCTTGTTGATCAGTTACATTACAACGATTAAATGCAGCCTGACCACCCAAAGCCAAGATCTCATCAACTACAGCCTTACCGCCATCTTCATTCAAATCCAGAATATGAACTTTTGCTCCTTCTGCAGCAAATTGCAGACTGATCGCACGGCCTATCCCACTACCACCACCGGTAATTACAGCTACTTTTTGTTCTAATTTTCCCATTGTTATTTAATTGTTAATGTCAATACCAAATCTGCTTCATCTGTCGATGTTGGCAAATCCAAGCGTAGACTATTGTTCTTATAACTAAACTTAATCTCTTTCTTTCCGATAAATGTGCTTACTTTTTTCACCTGATAAGGAAGGTTATTAATCAACAATTCCTTTTTATCCGTTTTAAACACATGTAGATACACTTGGTTTCCTTTTTTTGTCAACGCATAATCGTCTGTTGGTGACACCGCCCCACCCGCTGTTCCATAGATTGTTTCACCATACACCGATAGCCATTTTCCAAGTTCTTTCAAGCGCTCCTGTTGATAGTCCTGAATCTCACCGTTTGGCATCGGGCCAACATTGAGCAATAAATTGGAACCATGACTAGCTGCCTTGACCAGGTATTTCAGCACTTCCTGAAAGGATTTTCGTGTCCGATCTTTCAGCTCAAATCCCCAAGATCCTGCAATTGTTCCACATACTTCCTTCGGTAGTTTCCCAACATCATGCGCTTTCGTGCCGAACCCAGTAGTATTCTCTCCAGGTAAATCACGTTCGAACATCTGAAAATCTTCCCCTTCAAATGGCGCCAGATGGTGGTTGTTACCCACCAAGCACTGTGGCTGTAACTTATGAATCAATTCATAGATTTCTTTGAAATGCCAATCTTCATTGGGCTTGTCCCAATGACCATCAAACCAGATCCCATCGATCTCACCGTAGTTGCTCAACAGCTCCGTTAATTGGCTTTTCATAAACTGGACATAATGATTCCAATCCCCTTTCGTTGAATCGCGCCCCGCAATGCCACCACCCGTTTTACCAACAGGCAGATAATCATCCCGGTGCCAGTCTAAAAGCGAATAGTAGAACATCACTTTTATCCCTTCGGCACGGCAAGCTTCCACCAACTCTTTCACAATATCGCGTTTGAAGGGAGATTTCTTCACCACATTATAGTCCGAAACCTGGCTGTTCCACATCGAAAATCCATCATGATGTCTGGTCGTAAAGGTGATATACTTTGCCCCTGCCTGTTTAAATAACTTCGCCCATTCTTTCGCATTAAAGGAAATTGGATTGAAAAATTTAGGCAGCAATGCATATTCATCCAAACTGATATTCTGGTTGTTCATGACCCACTCACCATCCCCCAGCACACTATATACCCCCCAATGGATAAAAACACCAAACCGAGATTGTTCAAACCACTCCCTATTTTTCAGATTTTCGGGACTCGGTTGATAATGTTGCTGGCTATAGCTCGCGGATACTGATCCCATCAGCAAGGCTAAACCACAGATTACATGTTTAAGTTTCATATGTAAATGATTAGTTGTCATGGATTTTCAATAAACTCATTATACCCAACTACAAAGAAACACCTCTACGCCATGGTATGAAATCGTCTTGCCCCAGCAACACCGCCTTCGGTTTCACTTCACCAGAAGCAACCTCTATTACATAATCCAAAATACGGTGTGCGGCTTCCTCAATAGTCTCTGTACCTTCGATAATGGTACCACAGTTCAAATCCAGGATATCGGGCATTTTCTCAAAAGTCTTGGTATTTGTTGATAGTTTCACAACAGGTGAAATCGGGTTACCTGTAGGGGTACCCAGCCCCGTAGTAAACAAGACAATATTAGCACCTGCTGCCACTTCTGCAGTTGTACTTTCCACATCATTACCAGGCGTACATAATAAGTTTAACCCCGGACCGTTGGCCAATTCAGGATAATCAATCACTGCTGCAACAGGTGATGTTCCTCCTTTTTTGGCAGCCCCAGCAGACTTAATTGCGTCAGTAATTAAACCATCACGAATATTGCCCGGAGAAGGATTCATATAGAATCCCGAACCATCAGCTTCAGCTTTTGCGTTGTAAGTACGCATCAGCGACATAAAACGCTCCGCCGTTGGCTCATCGATACAACGATCACTCAACTCCTGTTCCACGCCGCATAATTCAGGAAACTCCGCCAGAATCACCGATCCGCCTAAAGTCACCAAAATATCTGATACAAATCCGAGCGCCGGATTGGCCGAGATGCCCGAAAATCCGTCTGAACCACCACATTCCAGACCTATACACAATTTGTCCAATGAGGCTGGTTTGCGCTCATTTTTATCCGCTTGCATCATCCCTGCAAAAGTTGCTTTAATCGCCTTTTGCATAAGCTCTTTTTCAGTTCCTTCTTTCTGTTGTTCGAAAATATACAGTGGGCGATCAAAACCTGGACTTCGCTTTTCAATTTCAGCTTTCAGAATGGAAGCCTGCGCATGCTGACATCCTAAACTCAATACCGTTGCCCCCGCCACATTCGGATGGGTGATATAACCAGCCAAAAGGCCACATAAGGCATCCGAATCCATGCGGGTTCCGCCGCAGCCCATTTCATGGTTTAAAAACTTGATTCCATCGACATTTTTGAACAGGCGTTCCTGCTCACTGGAAGTCGAATTAGCAAGTAGATCCTGACTAAGAATCGCATTTACATCAGCACCAGACTTATATAAGCTAATGAGATCTTCTACCTCAGACACGTAATTATTGGCTTTTACTTTATAGCCCAACTTTTCTTCAAAAGCAGCCTTCAGGGTCAATACATTTCTATTTTCGCAAAAAACCAATGGAATAACCAACCAGTAATTGGCCGTTCCAACAGTCCCATTTGAACGGTGGAATCCATTGAACGTTTTATCTTTAAATGCAGAAACATCAGGTTTTGTCCAGGCTGTCTTGCGATTGCCCATTTTAAAATCTTCCGACGCATGGCGCAAGTTTTCAGTGGTAATGAGTTCCCCTTCAGCTAGGGGAGTATTCAATTTTCCTACCAGAACACCATACATCAATATCTCCGTATCTTGTTCCATTGGCTGGATGGTGAATTTATGTTTGGCAGCAACAGCTTGCTTTAATGTAAATTCCTTACCTTCAAAAACAATCGTTGTTCCCGCAGCCAAGTCCTGTAATGCAACAAGGACATTATCCATTGGATGGATCTGTAAATAGCGCTGTATAGCCATAATTATACTAATTCAAATATTTTTGTCATCATTACCCATTTCTCTCCCGGCTTTGCCCCCGGAATGGCCGCCTGGTATTTCCACATCAGCTGTTCCCATTCCTGTACTTTTTCATTGGCAGCATCCATAGCCGATTTTTTCTCAAATGAAAAGTCTTCACCCACCTCCATGTTCATAAACAATCTATTTTCAAAACGATAGATCTCCATCTGCAGAATACCTGCATCCAGAATCGAACGTTTTATTTCCGGCCAAACCTCACGGTGGTAATCCTCATATTCCTTGATCAATTGTGGATCGTCCACAAGATCTAAAGCCATGACATATCTTTTCATTACTAACTAATTAATGTGATTTAAGATTTTCGGTTTCCGCAATACTGACATTTCTATTTTGGAAAGCAAACAATAAGACAACAATAAAACAAACCAATGGCACAAAATAGCCATACTGGAAATGTCCTGTTTTATCCGAGATAAAGCCCAAAATTGGAGGTAACAAAGCACCACCAACAATAGACATTACGATCAAACTGGAAGCAGATTTGGTATCGGCACCGATACCTTGTACACCAAACGCGAATATCGTCGGAAACATAATAGACATAAAGAATGCAATACCGATCAATGCATACAAGGTCTGAATACCTGATCCGAAGATGACAAATAGGGATAGAACGATCGCTATAGCGGAATAGATGATCAGAAGCTGGGATGCTGATACAAAACGCATAAAAAATGTACCGATAAACCGGCCCAACATAAAAGCCAATCCCGCAAACCCAGCATAATCGGCCCCATCCTTACCCGATATGCCCGCAGCTTCTGTTGCATACAATACCAGGAAGCTTAAAATACAGACTTGCGCTCCCACATAGAAAAATTGAGCCACCACGGCCCAACGCACATTTTTATGACGCAACGCGTGGAAAAAACCAGCTCTACCTTCTTCCTCGGCATCTTTGATATCAGGTAATTTGGTAAAGAAAAACAAGGCAGCGATCAATAAAATCAATATTCCCAATACTACATAAGGCAATTTCACAGCAGCTGTTTCCGACTGAATATACGCCATCTTTGCCTGCTCAGCCATTTGCGCCAGTTCTTCCTGTGATTTGGGTTCATGGGATAAAATAAATTTTCCACCAAAAATCGGAGCAACAAAGGCTGCTAGTCCATTAAAGGACTGCGCAAAATTAAGCCGTTGCGCCGAAGAAGCTGGATCTCCCAAAATCGCTACATACGGATTTGCAGCGGTTTCCAGAATGGTAAGACCACAGGCTACAACGAACAATGCCCCCAAAAAGAAAACATAACTTATCGTATTGGCCGCAGGTACAAAAAGAAAACAGCCAATGGCAAAAAAGATCAATCCAATCAAAATACCCGCTTTATAGCCATATTTTTTCATGATAATTCCAGCAGGAATCGCCATCACAAAATAAGCGATAAATACAGCCGAATCGACTAAGGAAGCCTGGAAATGGGATAAACTAAACGCATTCCTCAAATGCGGAATTAAGATCGGATCAAGGTTATGAATAAATCCCCAGAAAAAGAACAAGGATGTCACCAAAATCAAGGCAAATGCGTAACTCTTTTTATTCGTCATATTTTTCAAATGGTTATAAGTAGTTATTTAATGTAAAATAAGCTTAAAAATGCTAGACAATATTCAAGTATATTATCAAATTATTAAGCTATATTACCATAGCTAAACTGAATTGTGTAACTTTACTGCATATATTTCATAATTATGAAAGCACAGCTGCTTCATTTAAACAGCAATCTTGAGCATTCGTTCAACGCGCGTAGAGACAATACACCTCAGTACCATAATCTTTGGCATTACCACGAAGAACTGGAATTAATTTATTTCGCCAAAGGCTCAGGCACCCAATTTATTGGCGATAGTGTCCGGCGCTTTGAATCGGGCGATATCACCCTTGTGGGTTCAAACCTACCTCATTATTGGTTATTTGACGAAATTTATCTTCAAGAGGAAGAAGCAGAAAGCGCAGATATTCGTGTGCTTCATTTTAAAGAGAACTTTTGGGGAAATGATTTTATTAATTTACCTGAAAATAAATCCATCAAAGACCTTATTCGCGTCTCCAAAAGAGGCATTTCATTATTGGAGTGCAGCCGACTAAAAACTGCGCAATTAATTGACGCTATCTTGGCAGCAACAGGTACCCCACGTATTATTCATTTATTAGAAATATTACAGTATATTTCGGCCGAAGAACAACATGACCTGTTAACGAGCCCCACTTTTACCATCCAGCTGCAAGATCAGGATGCCAACCGTATGCAGATTGCCATGCAATATATCGGTGAAAATTATCGCGACCAGATACGCCTGCAAGAACTTGCCTCTCTCACGGGAATGACCCCAAATTCCTTCTGCCGTTATTTCAAATCACAGATAGGAAAAACGCTCTTTCAATTTCTGATCGAAATGCGCGTGAAAACCGCTTGCAATTTATTAATAGAAAACAAACAGACGGTGAAGCAGATCTGCTTTGAATCAGGTTTTCAAAACTTTTCAAGCTTCCATAAATACTTCAAAAATGTAACCGGCACCACGCCGCTCAGCTTTCAGCGATCAAAAACTTAAGACGATTTTACCCAATAAGCTTGAATCTTCCATCAATCGATGGGCTTCCGCAGCCTCGGCAACAGGAAGCACCTGGTATAAGGTCGGTTTGAAATCGCCAGCGCTAAGTTTCGGCCATACCTGAGACCAGATATCATCCCGTAGCACTTGCTTAAATTCACGGTCTCTCGCCCGTAATGTACTTCCCGTTAAAACAATCCGTTTCTGCATTAATTTGAGCAAGTTTAACTCGACTATTGCGCTTTCCATCGCATTAATATAAACCAAACGTCCATCGGGGTTCAAAAGGTTGATATTTTTCTCAAAATATGAACCACCAATACTTTCTAAAATAACATCAACCCCCAAAGGCTTCAGCGCCTCCAGAAAATCCTCCGTTTTATAATTTATTGTTTTGGTTGCTCCCAATGATTTACAAAAGCTAGCCTTTTCAGATGAGCTGACTGTCGTATATACTGCTGCACCAAACAAGGCCGCTAACTGAATTGCCGTACTGCCAATCCCACCAGCACCACCGTGTACCAAAAAATGATCGCCGGTCTGCAAATTCCCTCTTCGAAAGACATTGTCCCATACTGTAAATACGGTCTCAGGCAGCGAGGCTGCTTCCGCAAAATCTAAATGATCGGGAATAGGCAAACAATGTCCCTGATAGACCTTAGCATAGTTTGCATAACCTCCACCCGCTACGAGTGCACATACACGATCACCAATGTTCCAGTCAGCGACCCCGGTTCCCTTTGCGACAATAACCCCTGCTATTTCTAATCCAGGTATCCGCGCATCCACCCCGGCAGGTGCCGGATAGTTCCCTTTACGCTGAAAAACATCTGGTCTATTTACACCTGCAGCCTTTACTTCTACTAAAACTTCCAGTTCACCGATCTGCGGCATCTCCACATCGCGGACTTCCAAAACTTCGGGTCCGCCCGGTTCAGTAATAATGACAGCTTTCATCATGATTTTTTGGGATATTTCTGTAATCTTATATTGAGCGAAAGCATAAAATAACGAGCCAAACGATTGTTTCGAACGTCTAAAATATCATTTCCCACCACGGCACGTGAAATTCCAGTATTCTGATTCATTAGATCGAATCCCTGAAATCTCAACATACCCAAGTTATTCCTTCCAAAAGTATATTCCATATAGGCGTTGATTATCGTTGGATTAATATTGTTCCATGAGCTCGAATAACCCGCATTAAATTTTTGAGAAAGTTCAAGTCCCATGGTAAAATGTTTGCCCAAATAAGCTTTAGATCCCAAACCAACGATTCCAGAATGCGCCGTGATATTATCTTGTACAGGCCAGTCAAATGTGGCCCTGTTCAACGAATAGTTGCCATTTAATTCCGCTTCAAAAATATCACTCCAGGTATAGCGGAATTGAAGGGCTTGTGTAAACAAAAAGTGTCCACCAAAGCTCTTTTTATCATTGACGTACGAAATATTGTTGTAATAATCTGCATTGCCATTTAAGCTCATCTGCAAATTATCCGACAATAAAGAAGCTGTAAACAAATAATAGCTCTTAATATCATAGTAGCCTTCTGTATTGCGATAAGTCGTTTTCTGTATCGTTGAATTAGGTTCAATTGTCCGGTTGGCTACAATCTTATCATTTACTAAGTTAAAAGCAAGACTGGCTTCCAGATATTGTCCCCTCCGCGTGATGGATTTGCGATACTTTGAAACAATACTATGTGCAAATTCAGATTTCAAATCCTTATTTCCGACCACGATATTCTGTGTGTTGGTATTGTCCACCACCGGCTGTATCTGATAGAAACTAGGCTGGTTATTACGTCCATAATAGTCCATAGAAAGATCCTCTTCTTTGGTAAACTTCCATTTCAATCCAGCAGAGGGCACGAGATTAACATTTGAATAGGAGGTTTTTATCAGTTTATCTGTTGAACTTCCCGTTAATTCGGACGGCTGAACTGCAAAACCGAAGTTTACCTTTACTTTTTCGCTTAAGTCTTGGCGGTAAATCATGCCGACTTTATTGCTTGCGAAAGAATAGTCGTACTTCAAACTAAGTGAATCCACCAGTATGGGCCCGTTGTTAAAATTATTGTTATTGTCAAAAGTAGAGCGACGGGCATCAATTTTGGTATAATCGAAATCGTAATTGATCTCCAAGGTACCACCTAAATCAACGGGCTCCACCAACGACAAGCGACTTTGGATATTTTTATTCTCATTGCTGGAACGGACCATTTGATTCAGGTAAGTTTCCGTTATTTTTGGCACGTTCAAGCTGCTGTCGATCGCTCTATTAAAATCGCGCACTTCCTCATCTTTATCCAAGGAATTAAAATCCGTATGCAAAGTATAAAGTACTTTCCGCCCCGGTTTAGTAAAACTTCGCACGTAAAAAAGATCTAAAGCCGCAGCAGGGCTTTCTGTACTATTGGCCGCGCCGTAGTTCCCCGTACTACTTAACCGATTATTTTGGATCCTTCTATCTTTTAACGTATTGCTGGTCGAATTGGTCCAAGATAGTTTGGGCGATATTTTAAGCTGATCTTTGGGCGACAGCTTCATATCAAAATCCCAGTCCATTTTATGGATACGATCGATTGATTTTATTTTGTAATCTTCAAAATTACTAATCAGATTATTCGCGGCTTTGCCATACCCATATATCGATTGTAATAAGGAATTTCCCTGGATATAATTATTACGTTGCGTAAAGCTATATTTTCCGCTTGCTGTTACCGTTTTAGAAAGCGGACTAGAGAAACTACCACCTACAGAGCCGATTTTATTGACGCCGTCTGTCGGGTCCGCAAAATCCGCTAGCTCGCCCATTTCCCGCTCCCGTTCCCCGCCATTGGGCGAACCGAAAGAAAAAAGGTTGGTATTGGTATTATTGACCGAGGCGATAACAGAGTACTCTTTACCGTCATTGAAACGATTCAGTCCAGCACTCCCCAAGTAACGATCTACCGAACCACCGCCAAGCGTAGCTTGACCAAAAGTAATTTTCTTCTTATCATCTTTGAGCACAATATTCAGAACTTTTTCGGATTCAGCACTTTTAATTCCTTTTGCCGTCGCCTCGTCACCATAAAAATCAATAACTTGAACGCTTTTCACAAAATCTGCAGGAAGATTGCGTGTGGCGGTGAGCACATCGCCACCAAAGAATTTTTTACCATCCACCTTAACAGAGGATATGGGCTTACCGAAGGCGTAGACAGAACCATCCCGCGAGACCTGAATATTGGGTAATGCCTTAAGAGCCTCTTCTAAGAGTGCCCGACGATCAAATTGAAAAGCATCCAGATTAAATTGAACAGTATCCTGCTTATAGACAATGGGTTTATATTTTAGTACAACAACTTCTTTTAAAAGGGATACATGGGGAAACATGGTCAATTTTCCAACATCCAAATTAGCTGTCGTGCTATTGTACAAGGGATAACTACGTTCCAAGATACTAAGGCCCAGCTGGCTACAGCTAATACGAATATCATTACCCAGTACACGATTAAAATGAAAATAACCTGTTGCGGAAGTTGATGAGAACAAGGTATCGCGGGAACTCGTCAGGTGAACACTTACACCATTTAGGGGCCTTCCAGCTGTATCGACAACAATGCCATAAACCTCTTTTTTTGACACCTGCCCTAAAGTGGTTTTGGGTAAAAAAAACAAGTTCGTTATAGCTAAAAAAAGTACTAACCGGATAATATTCCCGTCCTTTAGTTCCATCAAATAGACTTTGCAATAATACAATTCAATATAAGAATTCTTAAGCTATTAACGTAAAAAGTTGTGATTTTGTATATAAAAAAAACGAGCTGTTTTCTCAACAGCTCGTTTCTTACACTATTTTTTACAATTTATTATTCACCCGCAAAGGTAACCTTAACGAGGTGCTTATCAATTTCCCAACGGCCAGTACCATCTTCACCGATTACATCGAATAATTCAAGAATACGTCTTGCAACAAACTCCTCCTCCACTTGCTCTTCCAAGAACCATTGAACAAAGTTAAAAGTTACGTAGTCTTTTTCCTTCGCACATCTATCCGCAATATTATTGAATTGTTCAGTAACAAACATCTCTTGTTCCAATGTTTGCTCAAATACACCACGGAATGATTCAAAATCTTGAGGAATACCTGTAACTTCCGGAGAAATTGCACGACCACCGCGGTTGTTAATATAATTGAAAAGCTTCAACATGTGCTCGCGTTCTTCGTTGGATTGTTTCGCAAAAAACTCGGAAGCATTTTCCAAACCCTGATCATCACACCATGAAGACATTGCCAAATATAATGCTGAAGAATGAGCTTCAACTTTAATCTGTGCATTCAATATATTTTCGATCTCTTCTTTCAAAGAAGATTTTAATTTCAATAAATCTTTCATATTTACCTTAAGTTTAATTTCTAAAACATGAACAAGTGAAACACATGATCACCTGACTACATCACAAAGATACAGCAGATATTCAAAATGTGTATCAAGAATATGTAATACAAATTCAGTCTAAATTAGACAAACAAACCACAACTTGTTTAGAATCAATACAATTACAAATACGTGATATTGATACTTTCAATAAGCCATCAAATAAAACAATAAGTGGCAGAAAGGACTTAAAATCAGGAATGCCAACGAAAAAACAAAAGGTAGTCCATTGAGACTTATTTAAATTAAAATTAAATAAGGTCACCACAAAACAAAAAGCGGTGTACATCATAGACGTACACCGCTTTTTAAATTCGTTTATATATACTACCTAAGCGAAAACCGCAAATGGCGAAACCTGCAAACAAGTTCTGACAACGCTATTCAATTCCATCATAAATTTAGCGCCATCTAATAATTCGCGCAACTGGAGCACATCCGCTACAGTTAAGATGAAACATCTTTCTGTACGAAAAGGCATAATGATTTCAAAATCAGATGAGCGTGTTGTATCATGAAGCATATGCTCAACATCAATCCCATCGATACGTTTCTTAAATTTCAAAAAATCCGATACCGAGAAAGACGTTGTTTCATTATTATATTCCAACCAGAAACAATTTTTGCGGCTACATTGATAAACTGTACCTGCTATAGTTGAAAACACTTCCTCAACATGTGCTAACGGACAAACCAATTTTGACATTTCTATTTCCCTTATCATTTAAATCGATCAAAAATAAATATTATTTATAATCAATCCAAGTAAAACAGAAGATTATTTTGATTTAATATAAATAAGCCTTTCAACCGCTCATGGTAATAAAGCCTCCATGATTTCCTGCAGCAAATTATGAAAACCAACTGACGCTCTTTTCTGACTATAACAACAAAAAAAGGAGGCCAGTTACTACTGACCTCCTGTATGTATTCCTATGTTTTGATCGTTATTAATCGTATTCTTCTTCCTCTTCTTCCTCTAGCGCAAGTACTTCATTACGCCCATTGATCACTGTATTTTTCGTTTTTGTTTTATGTTTGTTAATCTGTCTACGCAAGGATTCTACAGCAATATCTGTCGCCTCCTCAAAGCTTTTCGCTTGCCCTTTCGCAAAAAGCTGGCTTCCCGGGATATTTAATTTAATTTCTGAAATTTTATTTGCCTCATCATCGACATTTTCCAATCGCAGGTAGCATTCGCCACCAATAATGGAATCCAAAAACTGCTCCAATTTTCCTGTTTTCTTTTTGATAAACTCGATTAGCTTTTGATCAGCAGTAAATCGAATGGATTGCACAGTAATGTTCATTTTTCCTCCTTTTTTTAAGCTTTTGGATGAGCTTGTTTATAAATAGACTTCAGTCGTTCTGCTGAGTTATGCGTGTACACTTGCGTTGCCGCAAGCCCCGCGTGCCCCAGCAGCTCCTTAATTGCATTTAAATCCGCCCCATTATCCAATAGGGCTGTTGCGAAAGTATGTCTCAAAATATGAGGACTTCTCTTACCTTGAGTCGAAATCAGCGTCAATTGCCGATGTACAATAGCATAGATCAGCTTGGCATATGCTGGCTTTCCTTCTTTCGTAACGATTAGTAAGCTGTTATTAGTATCAACAAATTGCGTCGCCTTTTGTTGCAAATAGTTTTTCAATTCTTTCAATAAAAGATTATTGATCGGAACCAAGCGTTCTTTGTTCCTTTTACCTAATATAAGAATATTTTTATTAAAAAAATCTATATCCTGCTCCTTAATTTTCAACAATTCTGCCAACCGAATCCCAGTACCGAACAACAATTCCATCACCATATAATCGCGGCAGGATTCAAACCCATCCTGCTCCTGCCCCATCTGATCCAACAAACGGACCAGCTTTTCCTTTTCAACAACAACCGGTAATTTTTTAGCAGTTTTTAACGCTTTAATAAGCGTCATGGGATTTTTCGCAATACACTCTTCTCTTTGCAAAAATTTAAAATAAGTTCGCATTGAAGACATACTCCGGTTGACTGAACTTGCATTTTTTCCGGACTCTACCATTTGCGCAAAATAATGACGCAAATCACGGTATACGATATCCTGCACAGTCAGCCCCTCACGATTCAAAAAAGACTGGAACATCTCCAGCTCATGCTTATAGGCAATAACCGTATGTTCTGAATACCTTTTTTCAATCTGCAAAAACCGAATAAACTCCTTTTCCAACATATTTTCCCTCGCTATATAGCTTAAATTACAAACTTAAAAGCACAAAAAAAAGGGAAAAGCTAGGCTTTTCCCTTTATATTTTAAAATTCTCAGCGAATCAATTAATTAGCTACATCTTGATTCAAAGATTGTTTGTAAATCGCTTTTTTCACTTGAATGCGACGAGTTACAGATCTCTTTTCGTAAGCTTGACGTGAACGCAATTCTCTTAAAACTCCAGTTTTTTCGAATTTCTTTTTGAAACGTTTCAATGCTCTATCTAAAGATTCTCCTTCTTTTACATTTACGATAATCATGCGTTATATATACCTCCTTTCGTCGCTTTTAAATTTAAAGTGGGACAAAGGTAAGCTATTTCTTTTTAAAAAGGAAAACAAAATTATTTTTTTATAACAATCCGTATTCTTCCAACAAAACTTTTAAGGGTTTCTCCCTAGTACACAATGCTGTATGCCAACCCAATTGTTTTGCTGTCGCCAGATGTTGCGGACTATCATCAATAAATAAAGTCTCCGCCGGATCCAATTGTTGTTCTTGCATGACCAATTCAAATATTTCCGCATCTGGTTTGCGCATCCCCACTAAATGGGAATAATAGGTCTTTTCAAAAAAACCTTCATTGTCGGCAACACCATATTTTTGATGAATATCATTCATACAATAGGCATAATGAATTGCATTATTGTTACTTAACAAAAATGTTCGGTATCGATCTTTCAACTGAACTAGAATCTCATGGTAACCTTGTGGTACACCAAGCAGCAAACTGTTCCAGGCCGTATCAATCTGTTCGTCCGTCAGGGCTGGATTTTGGGTTAATGCTCTTATCCCCTCACGGAATTGCGTAGAATCAATTTTTCCTTTATCAAAATTATCAAAAAGTGCACTTTGACCATGATGTCCAAATACGGCATCCACATTTTCTATACCTAACTGAGTAAAAGCATCTTTCAATTTTACAAAGTCGATCATAAAGATCACATTCCCATAATCAAGAACAATATTTTTAATTTTTTCCATTGAATTATTTTGAAATATCGATACAAATATCGATAATTGCATCGTCAAAACGGCACAACAGCTGTTTAAATTGACAAAACAAACGACCTGCTCCTATAGCTCAGTCGGTTAGAGTAGAAGACTCATAATCTCATGGGCTAAGGCACTAAAAAAGAGTTTTTTAGTACTGAAAACCTCTCCTAAACAGAGAGAAAATTTCAGAAAGTTTAAAACTCAAAAAATTTGAGCATTTTTGTCTATATTTGACAAATAAAATAACATAAGCGCCTATAGCTCAGTTGGTTAGAGTAGGAGACTCATAATCTCTTGGTCACAGGTTCGAGCCCTGTTGGGCGCACTAAAAGCCGTTTCAGAAGAAATTTTGAAGCGGTTTTTTTTTCATTTCTTTGAGCCGATTTCGTCGGCGAGACAGTCACGGGTAAATCGCCCCTACGGCTGGTTTTACATAGTTTTTTGTTGAACTTCACGCAAAACCGTAACAAATAGGTAACGGAAATTTTTGCGTGCTAATTGAAAAAATTATGGCAACCGTAAGCGCAAAGGTTTATGAACACCACAAGAAAGCAGATGGAACTTACAACGTAAAAATTTGTGTCCATCACAAAAGTGAAAGAAAGTTTATTGACACAAATCACTTTGTTGTCAAGAAGCAACTTACCAAGGATTACAAAATCAAAGATCCTTTTATTGCAGACAAGGTCGAACAACAACTAAGAGATTATCGCAAGATGATAAGTGATCTCGACGATCGACTTGATTATTTTTCAGCTACATCATTGCGGGATTACCTGCGTGACAAGGACGGAGACATCGACTTTATTAAGTTTTGTACCCAACACATCGAACGACTAAAAAAAGGAGGAAAAAAAGAAAAAGGAACGGCAAAAAATCAAAGCACAGTTCTCAACAGTTTGATAGATTATTTCAAACGTCCAGTTGTTTCCATTAAGGAAATCAACTCCAATATGCTTGTAGCGTATGAACGATACCTAAGATCAGAACGGACAATGACACGTTACAATCAATTGGGTAAAGCTGTTACCACTACAAAAAAAGGTTTAAAAGATAGTGGACTGCACAACCACATGAGAGATTTACGAACATTGTTCAACGCTGCACGAGAACTTTATAATAATGAAGACCTCGGCATCTATCGCATCAATCATTACCCATTCAAGAAATATAAGGTTGGTTCCCCACCCCTTACCAAGAAAAGAAACAATACACTTGAAGAGGTATTAATTATCCGTGATTGTGTCACAAAACCCGGAAGCCGTGCGGAATTGGCAAAGGAACTTTATATGCTTTCATTCTACTTATGCGGAATAAACGCAGTAGACCTTTACCAACTGACAGAACGTGAAATTAGAAATGGTCGTGTGGATTATAATCGGTCTAAAACAGAGGATAAGCGCAAAGACAACGCATTTATCAGTATTAAGATCGTTGATGAAGCAAAACCTTTATTAGAAAAATATTTAGGTCAATTATCAATTCGATATTCAAGTAGTGACTGCTTAAATTGGGCGTTGTGTAAAGGCATGGAACAATTACGTAAATTGACTGGCATACCCGAACTTACTTTGTATTGGGCGAGACACACGTTTGCCAACACGGCAAGGAATGATTGCCGTATGTCCAAAGACGACGTGGCTCTTGCACTTAATCACGTTGACGAGGGCAATCGTACAACAGATATTTACATCGCCAAAGATTGGAAAATTGTGGATGACGTACAACGGAAAGTCATTGCGCAGCTAAGAAAAATTGAAATTAAGGTGATGAAGAAAGTACAGAAGGAGAACGAAACAGAAAAAATCGCCGCCTAATAAAGTAGAATGGATTACATGGGAATATTTTTCTCATGTAATTCTTTTTAAGTATTTAAACGCTTAAATTTGAATAACGATGAAAAATGTAATTTGGTTCTTTATTACCTGCATCATTTCAACAGTTGGATATTTTGCAGCCTTATCTATGAAAACTCCGTGGGTAGGATTTGCCGTTGCTTTTGGTATATGGTTTATATTTATTTGGACTACTACGAAGCCAAGAAGACGAAGACGTTAATATATTGGGTGGTGATACAATCTATTGTTCTACTACCCATTCACTCTCCTTTCTGATATTCTTTACTCCATTATTATCCAGCCATGCTTTGAAAGCGTATTCGTCATCAGGAGTAAACTTTACCGTATCGCCACTATGCAACATTAGTGTGAAATCTTTAAGAATACATATATACTTGAAAACTTCCGAAGCGGGATATTCAAAATTCGGGAAACACGTTGAGGCCGTCATATTATTAAGAGTTGATTTTAACCACTATGCCGACGTCAAAAAAAGCGTAGGCAACAACTTACAGCACTGAGGTCTTAGGAAACCCAACAACAATAAGTGCGCCCACGCCGTAGCATGAGCGTTCTACACTTGTTGTCCTGCTGTTTTGAAAGTTCCTAAGTTTCAGTGCCGGACTCAAAGCAAAAACGCTTTAAGAATATCTTTACGCAAAGATACTAATTAAGTCCAGCATTATATATAAAGAAATAGGCTGCTTAATTTAAGCAGCCTATTTCTTTAATTCAACGACCTAAATTCATTAGGTGTTATACCTGTTTTCTGTTTGAAAAGCCTTGTGAAATGTTGCGGATATTTAAAACCTAATTCGTAAGCTATTTCGCTAATGGATTTATCCACATCAAAAATCCGTTCTTTGGCTATATTAATTACTTTGGCTTGAATGTACTCTTGTGCTGAGATACCTGTTTCCTTTTTGACTAAATCCCCAAAATAATTGGTAGATAAATTGAGTTCGTCAGCACACCATGAAACGGATGGTAAACCTATACTCTGGGGTTTGTCCGAAGCAAAATAGCTGTTTAATATTTCTTCAAACCGTTCCAAAACCCCTTTATTGACATTATCTCTCGTAATAAATTGGCGGTCATAAAAACGAGTACAGTAATTCAAAAATAGCTCAATATTCGATACGATCAGTTGCTTGCTATGCTTATCAATGGCATGTTGCAGCTCATATTCGATTTTGGCGAAACAATCTTCAACGATTTTTCTTTCCTGTTCCGACAGATGCAGGGCTTCATTGACGGCATAAGAGAAAAAATGGTAATCCCCTATATTTTTCCCAAGTGACGTTCCTGCAATCAAATCGGGTTGGAACACCAAAGCAATTCCTTGTGGCTGGTAGTAATTATTGCCGTTCTCCCCTATGACCTGATTAGGAGCAAGAAAAATCAACGTTCCCCCCTCATAGTCGTAGTTGCTCAATCCGTAACGCAGATCACCACAATATATTTGTTTTAGAAAGACAGTATAAAAGCCATAACGCAACCGTCTAAGCTTTCTCGGATTGGCTTTATCCAAATGAACTACACTTACCAATGGGTGCAGGGTTTCATTTTTGTTAAAATCATTGTATTCTTTGATGCTGTTGAAATAAAGTACATCTTCCATTGCCTTATTATTTAATTACTTACTATACAAACTTACAAAATCATTCCCCTCTATTATACGCTGTTCCATCCAAATCAGTGATTTTGGTAGGTAAAACAGTAATTGGTATAAGTAGGAACCTAATAATTACCCTGAACTTTGTAATGTCAATAATTTGAGATAGTTATCACCTTTAAACATTAGGACATAAATTATATATAGAATGATGAGCAAGAGAAACTGGATAATGCAAATAGCACTTTTAATATTTATGTTGCCCGTGTCCTGCACACCAGCACAGCAGGAAACAATTAGTCCAAACGGACAATTAAACATTGATCCCGAACGCACCCTAATTGTTTATCTTTCCCGAACACAGAACACAAAGGCAGTCGCCGAAATTATCCATAATAATATAGGCGGTACTTTGGTAGCGTTGGAATTGGAGACACCATATCCCCAGCACTATCAGACAACGGTAAATCAGGTAGCCGAAGAAAACAGAACTGGCTATTTGCCACCGCTCAAAACAAAGATTGACAACATTGAAAAATACGATACAGTGTTTATCGGTTTCCCCACTTGGGGAATGCAGTTACCCCCACCTATGAAAAGTTTTTTAAACCAATACGATTTAAGCGGTAAAACGATAGTGCCGTTCAATACCAACGGAGGCTACGGCATAGGTAGCAGTTTTGAAACCGTGAAACAGCTATGCCCCAACAGTACCGTATTGGATGGCTTTTCGACCAAAGGCGGTGTAGAGCGTGACGGCATTTTATATGTGATGGAGGGCGAAAAAGAAAAACAGGTACAAGTAGAAGTCAAAAAATGGTTGCAGAAAATTAAAGCAGTAAACTAAATATTATTTGTATGAAGATACTAAATAGAAAATCAGTAACCCTATTGCTATTAGCAATAGTTGGTATTTTAAGTAATCTAAACGCCAAACAGAAGATGACAGCAGAAAACGAATTAAGCCCGAAAGAACAAAGCATAGTCGCTATTTCCTCACTTACGGCAAAAGGCGATTTGGACAAGCTGAAAACAGCTTTAAATGCAGGGCTTGAAACAGGTTTAACCGTCAATGAAATAAAGGAAGCATTGGTACACACGTATGCCTATTGTGGATTTCCCCGTAGTATCAGAGGCTTGCAAACCTTTATGGAAGTGATTGAGGAGCGCAAAGCCAGCGGCATCAATGACAAGACAGGCAAAGATGCTTCACCCATTGACCAGACAGCCAATAGGTACGACCGTGGTAAAAAAATTTTGGGAGAATTGACCAAAACGCCACAACCCGAAACGCTTTCGGGTTACTCGGCATTTGCCCCGACCATAGATACCTTTTTGAAAGAACATCTGTTTGCAGATATTTTTGAACGGGACGTACTGACCTATGCAGAAAGGGAATTAGTTACCGTTTCCGTAATAGCGTCGATTGGTAAGGCAGAACCCATGTTGCGTTCACATTTAGCCATCTGTCTGAACGTAGGCTTAACTCCCCAACAGTTGCAAGAGTTTGTTTCCGTCATTAAATCGACCATAGGTAAAAAAGAAGCCAAATCCGCACACAAAGTTTTGGACGAAGTGCTTGCAACCAATAAATCAAAATAAATATAAGATGAGAAGCATTACACTTTTAATGATAACATTCGCTATGTCAGCCTGTACAAATACAGAAAACACAGAGACACAGACCAACGGAAATTCTTTGGTCATCAAGGAACAGGGCAGTTTTGCCGTAGGCGGAACAAAGTTATCCGCACAGGGAAACTTTGATCTCGCTAACCCCTTGAAACCCGATGGACAAACCTTTCACGGCGACCATGCCTATGTTTTCTATCAAGTTCCCGCAAAGGCACGAAAGTACCCATTGGCATTTTTACACGGAGCAGGGCAGTCCAAAAAAACTTGGGAAACGACCCCAGATGGACGGGAGGGATTTCAGAATATCTTTTTAAGGAAAGGTTTCGGGGTTTATTTGCTTGACCAACCCAGACGTGGCGAAGCTGGTAGGAGTACGGTTGAAGAAACCATCAAGGCAACCCCCGATGAACAGTTTTGGTTTACCCAATTCAGAATAGGCAATTATCCCGATTACTTTCCCAACGTACAGTTTCCAAAAGACAAGGCTTCACTGGAACAGTTCTTTCGGCAGATGACCCCGAATACAGGGGCTTTTGATACCAACGTTATCACCGATGCTGTTTCACAGCTATTTGATAAGATTGGAAAAGGTATTTTGGTAACGCATTCACAGGGAGGTGGCCCCGGTTGGTTTACGGCAATAAAAAACGATAAGGTCAAAGCGGTGGTAGCCTATGAACCCTACAGCAGTTTCGTATTTCCACAAGGCGAATTACCCGAACCGATACAATCAACAGGGCTTTTCGGCGCACTGAACGGCGTAGAAATACCTTTGTCTGATTTCGAGAGGTTGACCAAAATCCCCATTGTAGTTTATTACGGCGATAACATCGCCAAAGAGCCAACCGATGTGTGGAACAAAGATCATTGGCGGTCGGGTTTGGAAATGGCAAGGTTATGGGCTGAAACCATTAATAAGCATGGAGGCGATGCAACAGTTGTACACTTGCCCGAAATAGGAATTAACGGTAATACACATTTTCCGTTTTCCGATTTGAACAATATCGAAGTAGCCGACCTTTTGGCAAAATGGCTAAAAGAAAAAGGCTTGGATTAAAGTGATATACATTAAGATAATGAACAGAAAAATCAAAAATTATGTGATGGCCTTGTCTTTGGTTGTCCTGTCCAGTACAATACTTTTAGCACAGAACAGTACGGGTAAAAAGCCGCTGATGATTGAACAACAAGGTAGTTTTTCCGTTGGAGGTACCGTCATTACAAATCCCGGCAAGTATGACCCGGTGAACCGTACACCGGACGGACAGACCTTTCATGGAGACCATGCTTATGTTTTCTATCAAAAGCCTGTTGATGCCAAAAGGTTGCCACTGGTATTTTGGCATGGGATAGGTCAATTCTCAAAAACATGGGAGACAACCCCCGATGGACGGGAAGGCTTCCAGAATATATTTTTAAGGAGAGGATTTGGTGTCTATGTCATTGACCAACCAAGACGTGGTAATGCCAGCCGGAGTACGGTCGAAGCAACGATTTCCCCTACACCCGATGAGCAGGATTGGTTCGGCACTTTCCGCGTAGGTGTATGGCCGGATTATTTTCCGGGAGTTCAGTTCTCCAAAGATCCCGAAACGCTCAATCAATATTTCCGTTCGATGACTCCGAGTCTCGGACCTATTGATCCAGCCGTGGTCACCGATGCCGCAGCGGCCCTCGCTGAAAAGGTCGGGCCTTTGATCTTGGTAACACATTCCCATTCGGGAGGTTTCGGATGGATAACAGCCATTAAAAATCAGAACGTAAAGGCTATTGTATCTTATGAACCCGGTTCGGGCTTTTTGTTTCCCGAAGGAGAGGTTCCTGTTCCTGTAGAAAGTTCCGCAGGGCCATTGGTAGCCACTGCAATTCCAAAAGAAGAATTTCAAAAATTGACTAAAATTCCCATCGTTATTTATTACGGCGATTTCATACCGGAAAAATACGATGCAGGCAATCCCGGTGCCGATGGATGGCGGGCAAGATTAGAGATGGCAAGGAAGTGGCGCGACGTTGTCAACGAACATGGCGGAGATGTAACGGTCGTCCATTTACCCGAAATCGGTATCAAGGGCAATACACACTTCCCGTTTTCCGACTTGAACAATATCGAGGTTGCAGATGTGATGTCGAAATGGTTGGCTGAAAAAGAGTTAGACAACTAAAAACATAAAAAAATGAAAAATCTGTTAATAGGCATTACGTTGTTCCTTTGTGCTACTTATACCTATGCACAAAAGGTAGCCGGACAATCTGACCATGCCATAGAAGTCAATACGGCTTCTGGAGTAGTTCGGGGATTGACCGAAAAAGGCGTTTCCGTTTTTAAGGGTATTCCCTATGCTGCACCACCGACAGGAGAATATCGTTGGCGACCACCGCAACCTGTATCTTCATGGCAGGGAGTGCGAGACGCTACCAAAGATTGTGCTGACTGTCCACAACGCTCCTGGCCGGGTTCAACGGCAATCCAGTCCGAAGACTGTCTTTTCCTTAATGTGTGGACTCCGGCAACTGCCACAGAGAAATCAAAACTACCCGTGATGGTTTGGATTCACGGTGGTGGCTTCGTAGGGGGAAGCGGCTCCGGGCCAGCTTCTGCAGGAAGTGCATTTGCCAAACAGGATGTTATCCTAATAACTATCAATTACAGGCTCGGCCGTCTTGATCATTTTGCATTTCCCGCATTGAGCAAGGAACATCCAGAAGAATTTAAGGGCAGCTACGCCTATATGGATCAGATTGCAGCACTACAATGGGTACAGAAAAATATTGCCGGGTTTGGTGGTGACCCGAATAACGTTACCATATTCGGACAATCGGCTGGCGGTGTTTCGGTACATTCGCTTTTGACAATACCTACCGCAAAAGGCCTCTTTCACAAAGCAATCAGTTTATCCGGCGGTGGACGTGATGGAGTACTTACGGGTAGACCTATCAATAAAGAAAACGCTGATCCTCTTTATACCGTTTCAGCGGAGAAAATCGGAGTAAACTTTGCACGCAAACATAACATCGAAGGTACAGATGCCAACGCATTAGCCAAACTTCGTGCATTAAGTGTGGAAGAAATCGTGGATGGTGGACAGGAAAACGACAGCTCTGGCCTTCGGATCTATTCAGGGCCAATCCTCGATGGGAAATTGGTGATAGAAACAGCGGAGAGCGCATACAACGCGGGCAGGCAGATTAATGTCCCACTCATTATCGGAAGTTGCAGCGCGGAGATAAGTGGTGCATTTGTCAATAACGCCACTTCAAAGGAAGAGTTGTTTTCAGCATTTGGCGAATTGGAAGCTGAGGCTAAAGCCGCGTTCGATCCCAAAGGCAATAAAGAATTGGCTGAGGTGATGACACGGTTAAACACGGATTGGGTATGGGCGGAGCCAGCAAGAATGACGGCAAAGGTGTTTGTTGCTGGACGGCAACCCACGTACGTTTACCAATTCGGTTTCGTCTCTCCACCACAGCGTGAGCGTTCTAAGTATGGTGCCGGACACGGCTCGGAACTACCGTTTGTGTTCAACACACTCAATGCCCGATGGGGAACAACTACCGAGCCAACACCCGAAGAAAAAGAATTAGCCAAGAACATGAATACCTATTGGGCTAACTTCGCTAAAACAGGTAATCCCAATGGCGAAAGGCTTCCGGTATGGCCCCCTTATGACACCCGGAAAGAAGAAATACTTGATATAGACTTGGATGGCAAGGCTGTCGGCAAGGCTGATCCGCGAAAGGCAAGATTGGATGTAATTGAAAAAGCATTCGAGAAGAATCGAGAACGGATACAATCAAGAGGTGGCATCTAATCTCAACAATTATTTGAAATCAAAAAAAGAATATAAAGATGAAAGCAATATCTTCTATCATTAGAATCATTATCGGGCTAATAGTTGCGCAATCGTCTTACGCACAGTTGCATCCAATAGAAACAAATAAGACTATCGGAAATTATACGATTGAACAACAGGAGATCATTAACCTATCTAAAGAAAAATGGCAATGGATGTCGGATAAAAAGGTTGATACCCTTAATACCCTTTTTCACGAGAAGGCTGTTTTTGTCCACATGGGAGGTAGCATGACAAAGGAACAAGAGCTTCGTGTTATCAAAAGCGGAGGCATTCACTACAAGCAAGCCGATATTCACGAAGTATCGGTAAATATCATGGGTACTGTTGCCATTCTCTTAAATAGGATTACACTGTTGGCTGTAGTTGGAGGGAATGAAGTAACCAATCCATTCATGGTTACTGAAGTGTATCTAAAAGAGGGAGAAGACTGGAAATTAGGTTCTATGTCATTCACAAGATTGTTAACGGCTTCCGACCGATAAGTAATTTTAATACCATAACAAATTAAATAAGATGAGAAATTTAACATCAATAATTGCAGTAGCTATGACGACAATAGCGACAGAAACAGTTAACGCTCAATACCACCAAAAGGCAGAACAAAACCCTTATACATTGGTATATGACGGAGCGATCACAGAGAACGTAAAAGGAAAAGTGAATATTCACCCTGTTACCTACAAACTGAACGGAATTGAAATAGCAGCCAATGTTTATACTCCGGCAGATTACGATGCTTCCAAGAAATATCCGGCAGTAACAGTAGCACATCCTAACGGTGGTATCAAAGAGCAGACAGCCGGACTATATGCCCAACGTTTGGCAGAGGCGGGTTATATCACTATTGCTGCCGATGCATCATATCAGGGCGCAAGTGGCGGTGAGCCCCGCCACACGGATAAACCACAATACCGGACAGAAGACGTTCGTGGTATGGCCGATTTTATTTTGCAATATCCGGGTGTCGATGCGAACCGTTTAGGAGCATTAGGTATTTGTGGAGGTGGCGGTTATACGCTAAATGCCACCAAATCAGACAAACGCTTTAAAGCGGTGGCTACGCTAAGTATGTTCAATTCAGGTGAAGTAAGACGTAACGGATTTCTTAATGCTGAATTAAATACCATTCAGGAACGTCTAAAAAAAGCGTCGGATGCCCGTTTGCAGGAAACGGCAGACGGTAAAATAATCTATGCAGGTGTAGCGAGTGTGACAGATGAAGAAATAGCTAAGGTTCCAACCAAATTTTATCGTCAAGGATATGAATATTATTATAGAACACATGCACATCCTAACTCGACATTTTTGTACACAATGAGCAGTCTTCTTGACTTGATGACTTGGGATGCAAAAGATCAGATTGAACTGATTGACCAGCCTCTACTGATGATTGCAGGAAGTGAAGCCCAGACAAAATACATGACGGATGAAGCTTTTGCGAAAGCTACCAATGCAAAAGATAAAGAACTTTTTGTGATCGATGGAGCAACCCATATTGAAACTTATTGGAAGCCCGAATATGTATCGCAAGCGGTAACTAAACTGGAAGCGTTTTTTAAGAATTATCTTAAATAATCTTCCGATAAAATTCAACAGGTACTAACGATGGTTTAGTTTATTGATAATAAGAAAAAAAACATGACAATATGCCTTAAAAATAGCTTCCGATATTTGACAGCCCTCGGTATAGTTTCCTGTCTTGTGGCATGTAGTTCCAATGAAAGTAAAAATGGAACATGGACTGCTTATAAAGGCGATGAAACAAGTTCGAGTTACTCGCCGCTGGACGAAATCAATGCATCCAACGTAAGCCAGTTGGAGAACGCATGGACTTTTCAGATGACCGATCTGGAACAGGGCGAACAACCCGTATCCAGCCAGAGCAATCCAATCATAGTGGGTGGTATCATGTATGTAAATTCCGGAAAGCAAACGGTGTATGCCATTGATGCGGCTACAGGTAAAGAAATCTGGTCTTGTAAGACCTTAGATGAGGGTGTGCCAAGTGCAGCCAGCAGAGGTGTTACCTATTGGGAAAGTGGAAACGATAAGCGGATTTTATATTCTTCGGGTAATTATTTGATGGCCATTGATGCCAAGAATGGAGAAATCATCCGTTCGTTTGGCATCAATGGAAGAATTAATCTTAATGAGGGCATGAGAGATGATCCCGAAAAAATTTCGGTAACGCTTTCTACTCCCGGAAGAATATTTAAAGACTTAATCATCATCGGGGCGCGGACACCGGACTTATATGGAGCGCCCCCCGGATATATCCGCGCCTACAATTGCAAAACAGGCAAATTAGAATGGACTTTTCATACGATCCCGCACCCCGGAGAAATCGGTTATGAAACATGGCCACCCGATGCATACAAATATGCAGGAGGTGTTAACTGCTGGGCGGGCCTTAGTATAGACACGGATCGAGGTATGGTTTATCTGGCGCTCGGCTCCCCGTCGTATGACTACTACGCTGCCGACAGAACGGGCGAAAATCTTTTTGGAAATTGTGTACTCGCATTAGATGCTGCCACGGGCCACTACAAATGGCATTTTCAAACAGTCCACCATGATTTGTGGGATTACGATCTGCCAGCTCCACCAAATTTGGTCACTTTCAAAAAAGATGGAAAGCAGATTGATGCAGTAGCACAGGTGACCAAACAGGGTTTTGTTTTTGTTCTTGACCGTGATACAGGCGAACCCATCTATCCCGTGGAAGAACGAAAAGTTCCAGCTTCCAATATGCCGGGTGAAAAAGCATGGCCTACACAGCCGTTCCCTGTAAAGCCAAAAGCCTTTGTGAAACAATTTATGACAGAGGATGATTTAAATCATTACTCCGATGAAGATCACAAAGCCATCTTAGAACAGTTCCGATCCGTTAGGTATGAGGGGTTGTTTACACCACCCGATTTAAAAGGAACATTATCGCTTCCTGCTTCAAGAGGAGGCGCAAATTGGGGTGGAGCAGCTTATGACCCTATCACTACATATCTTTATATCAGGGGAAACAATCTGCCGGAGATTCAGACTATTGTTGATCTCGATAAGCACTTTGCTACCCGTGACAACTCGATTTTTGAAACGGGTCGGGTAATTTATATGCAACACTGCTCGTCCTGTCATGGTGGAGATAAAAAGGGGGTTCCCCCTACTTTTCCATCATTGGTAGACCTTAAAGACAAAATGGAAGAAAAAGAAGCACTTGAAAAAGTAAGGATGGGCGGAGGTGCAATGCCAGGCTATAAAGGTGTACTGACCGCAGATGAGGAACAAGCTATAATGGCTTATTTATATGATAAAACAGGAAGCCAGACGGCACAGGCAACACAAGAACAACCAAAAGAAAAAGAACCCAACACTATCAGATATGGTAATATCACAGGTTACCGTACATGGTCCGGGCCAAGTGGAAATCCAGCAATGAAAGGCCCGTGGGGTACTTTAAATGCACTTAATCTTTCCACGGGTGAATATGAGTGGCAGATTCCTTTAGGTAATGACGAAAAATTACAGGAGAAAGGAGGCCCTATTACTGGTTTGCTCGGACGGTCAGGCCCGATGGTCACTGCAGGAGGATTGGTGTTTATCAGCGGTGCCGAGGACAAAAAATTATGGGCATTTGATAAACGTACAGGCAAAATGATTTGGGAAACTGAATTACCCGCAGCCAACAACGCTAATGTATGTTCTTACTATGTAAACGGTAAACAGTATGTTGCCTTGTCTGTAGGAGGCACAAAGGAAAATCCTGCGGGTTCAATTATGGCATTCAAACTTCCCTAAACATAGGATTAATGCCGCTAAACTTTAAAAGAATAAAAACATGAATATAAAAAATACAGCAATACTATTCCTTTCCGTAATGTTGGGAATTTCTTGTAATCAACAATCCCAAACAGAACAAGCTATGCAAGAGAAAACACAAGAACCTATTTTTGCCAAAGGCGAAAAGGTAACGAACGATAATTTTACGGGAACGGTTTGGGTTAATTATTTATCGGAAACAGATACCATCCATAATGTAAATATCGGTTCAGTAACATTTGAACCCGGAGCAAGAACAAATTGGCATTATCACAAAGGGGGTCAGATACTTTTGGTAACCGAGGGAAAAGGTCTGTATCAAGAAAAAGGCAAGCCAGTGGAAGTAATTAATAGAGGCGATGTAATGAAATGTCCACCCGATATAGAGCATTGGCATGGTGCTACATCCGATGAGGCGATGACACATATTGCTATCGGTACAAATACCAATGTTGGTGGAGCAGTGTGGTTGCAACCTGTTACCGATGAGGAATATAATAGTAATAAAAAGTAAATAGACGCTTACGAGCATTAACTAAACGGCAAAGTGAAATATCACATTGTATTTGATATGGCGAGTTTAAAAAATTAGCGGGTCACTATCATTAATAAATTCCAGATACACCCACTTTAGGGAGGTGTCTGGAATTTCTTTTTAAACGATTACAAATTCAAAGAGCATTATCGAACAAGAATACATTTAACTCAATACGCATATCTACTTATGGAATACGAAAAATACCCATTAGAATGGTTAGACCTATTGGTAATGGTTACTCTAAATCCAACTAAAACAGACGTTAAGGCACTTACCCAAGAACAAGCGGAACGGATCGAAAGTCGTTTGAGTGATGAAATCCTACATTTGCAGTCACTTATAAAAAGTCAAGTGTTTTTCATTAACAAGGAAGATGAAATAGGCTTACTCATAAAACAATATCATGCTTCGCTGATCGCCTTGCTTGACCAAACGATCAGGAACCAAGAACTAACAGAACCCGACGCAGAACCGATACAAAACTTAAATAAGATACTTCTTACAAGTCTTGATGAACTTTTCTCGTTTTTAGAAATTCGATTTTCCAAATATATTAGTCTCGATGAACGATTGCCTGTCACCTATTTTGATGTGACTAAACGTGAACTTAAAATAAAGATAGAGAGGCTACAAAAGTGTACTTTGGATAATCCGGTTGTGAAACTATTGGTCAATAAGATGACAAATTTTATAACATCGCCATCACATCCGTATGATCTGACTTTTAGAGTTGTGCTGTACTTTAGGGAGCTTATAAATGGATTGGAAAAGATTGATTGGTTGCATAATGACAATGAAGAATTTTCCCAATTAGAACATCTGCTGATATATTTGAATTTCAACAGTAAAAAATTTATGAATTTGCTTACTGATCGTCTTGCTACCGAAGTTAATCGTTATGAGCAGCCCGTACAAAAAATGGATAAATTATTGTATTTCTACAAAGCATATAACCAATTGCATCGTAAACCAGATATGAAACTCAATCCGAAATATCGGGATTTGGACACGGTGATCGGCAATTGGTTTTCGCAGGAAATAGTTTATTTGGAAAAGAAATTGAGATTAGTTGTATTGCCATTACAGGGTAGCAATGGTATCGAACAAACACCAAAACAAAAAATCCTTTGTGTCCTTTCAACCGATCAAATGGCATTGATACTTCGCGCTACAGACGATCTAAGGATTATCCAGGCTAAATCACTAAATGAGGTTTTTAGAACGATAGCCCCTTATCTTTCTACCCCCTATAAAGAAGATATTTCACACGGTGCAATGCGAAGCAAAGCCTATAGTCCCGAAGAAAGAGACAGACAAATTGCTATCGAAACATTGGAACGGATCATAGAGAAAATCAAAGAATATTAGCCTAAGAAAAACCTAAACCTTTTCATATTTCTGCTTAAATAACCACGGGTACAAAAAGGGAACACCAAAAGTTGTACTTGTAGCCGCTTATGCTTTGTCCTATTTTGGGTTTTATTCAAAACCTTAGTTGTATGTCAGATTATAAGTTTTGTGTTTATGGAAGGAGTATCAATGAATTGGCTGTACACATTGGAAGACAGTTTACATCCCAGTAAACTAAATATCTACGAAGAACACGACATTCTTTATCAATTAATGGCCGATTTAGAGAAAGAGATTAAGCAGTTTCGGCCTTATTTTATTGAACAGCTTGGAAATTCAGAGAAAGTTGCAAGAATTTATCTCATTCAATTAATAGAAGTGAGCAATAAAATCTATACCTATCTAACTAAAATGTCTGCATTGTGGACCAAAGGCCGTTTCCCAAACTACATACGGGATATTTATCGTCACATTCTTTCTTTATTGGGATCACTTATGGAAATGTGCGGAGGCTTTGACCGAGAAATTCAATTGGGACTTCCTTTAACAAACTATTCATTATCCAATATAAGGATCATGTTAAACCAAAAGTTTGAAATCGTCCGTAAACAAATCGGAAACTCCAATATAGATAAGCAACTAAGCGAGCTCTTGTTGTCCGGTCTGCAATCCCATATCCGAAAAAAAGAAATGAAGAAATCCGATCTGGATTATGCCTGTCTGATATTGGACAGACTGGAAGATTCGGAAAGCTATTCAACGCCGGAAATGGAAAACCTCTTGTACCAATATGATTTTAATACCCCGGCTTTTTTCAATTACTGCATCATAAATTGTAACCGAGTGCTCTTGGACACGCCAAGCCTGCACGAGCAGATGGAAATACTTATCGGATTCGAGGATAGAATAAACGGACTACCCCCAAGAACCGCTTTAAGATGGATGCTCGAAGACATATCCATTAGAGAACAATTAAGGGTATTTCTAAAAGAGAAGAAAGCATATCTTCATCAACGGATGGAGTTGCGCCGATCCGAAATTGAAGATCATAAACTCACCGAGGAAAACGAACGTATGGAGGTAAGCGTTCCTGTTACTCAATTAGGTGTATTCGTGAGGTTGTTTATGGAGAGAGGGATTTTACCTAAAGAAGATGTAGGACGGACTTTTGCACACTATGCACGACACTACCGCACACCTAAGACATCTTTTATCTCCGCCGAAAGCCTGCAAAAGAAATCTACCAATATAGAATATTCAACAGCGAATAAAGTTAAGGGGCATTTGATCGGTATGGTCAACTGGCTGAACGAGCATCACAATACGAACCGAGATAAAGAGCATACTTCATGAAGATACCCTATACACTCTATATCGACGACGAGCGGTTATACCTCAATGAGCAGCCCCAAGATTTTCCCGATTGGAATAGGTATCAGTTGCCCTTTGCTAAAGAAAAACGTCTTATGAAAGTACCGGAGTTACAATTGTTCAGTCAACAGTTGGTTCACAATCCATTCTTTATTGATCTGATTGAGATTGATGTTAAAGAACACACTTACATTCCTTTCGTTATACACGATAGGCAACTATATATGTATTTTATGTTAAAGGGAAGTTTGCTCTATACGACCGAAAAGAAAAGACCAATCGTAAGGACACAGGCCAATACGCTCATGATGTCATACTATGATAAAGGATCATATTTTGCCTATGCCAAGAAAGGAAAACATATCGCGCTGGTCGTGAGCATAGACCCCGACTGGATCAGGAGCATCACCCATGATTATAAAAATATCCAATGTATCCTGCAAAGGTTCACCCATAGTAAACGTCTTTATGATACCATGTATATGCGTCGCATGGATCGAAAAATACAGCGGTGGCTTTATAAAATTTATAGTTACTCACGGGAGAATAAGGGAGCATTAGACGGCAACTTACGTAAGTATATCAGTCTATTGCTGGAATACTACGACAAGGCATTAGAAGATCAGGACAGTGATATAGCTTTTGAAATCAAAACTTTTGTAGAAGCTAACTATCGCGATGCAAGGTTGAGCATTACGTTTTTGTCCGATCACTTCAACATGACAGAACGAACCTTGACAAATATATTCAAACGAAGATACCATCTTAGTGTCCAACAATATTACACCGATCTACGCATGGAAAAAGCGATCAACCTAATGGATCAGGAGAGCATACTCATCAAAGACGTTTATATGAAAGTTGGATATACCGATGAACGAACATTTCGCTATGCTTTAGAGAGCTACCAAAAACGCAATAAGTAAACATTTTCCCGAAAATTGAAAAATATGGTAAGATTTTAGCACAAGTTTGCTCAATTTTTACCGTTTCTTTCTTTCCCACGTTTCCATCTTTGGTGAACTTTATACCAAAGGATGATACAGCTATCATTAGCAATCAAAAGCAATGGAAACAACAATTACATATCAAGACCAACGAAAGAGAAAACAGATCGCTTTCAATATAGTAATTGCACTGTTACTACTCCTTTGGGTGCCCGTGAGCATCGATAAGATAATAGATTTTGCATCCTTTAAAGATGGTATCTTAAAACAACCTTTTTCTAATGATTTAGGCTATGTGCTAATCTATACCCTACCAGCTTTGGAGCTGTTGATCGCATTCGCCTTAGTATCCGAGAAATTCCGCAGGATAGGTTTAATCCTATCCACTTTATTGATGGCTGTCTTTACAGGATATATAGGCGTGGCTCTCCTGGGCGCATGGGAAAAACTACCCTGCGGATGTGGATCGGTGATTAGTGGAATGACTTGGATACAGCACTTTTTCTTTAACCTATTTTTCTTGGCCCTAAGTATCAGTGGACTTTATTTATGGTACAAACTACGAGGTAGTGACGTGGGAAACAGAACTACCGAGGGCGGGTCGGCCAAAAGACAGATATAAAATATTGTATAACGTCAAAATTCTAAGACAATGAAAAAGTTGAAAGTAAATTTAATGATGGTTCTTGCTTTAGTAATCGGAGTAGCAACCATGTCGTTTAAAATGGCAAGTACAGCAAGTACTTATCATTACACAGGTACTGCAAATCCGGGTGTATTTGCTGACCCTGCCAATTGGCAACCCGGAACTTCTCCAGTAGCTTGTAATACTGGAGAAGAAACGCCTTGTCAGATAACTGCGGAAAACCAAATGGACTTGCAAAGCAAGCTGAATGGGAAAGATAACGACGAAGTATTGGCTATCGTTGACAGTAAACGGGAATAATTCAGAAATATTCCAAAACGTAAAAGGGGCACTCTAAAAATAGCCCCTTTTACTTGTAGTAATTATCTTGGATTTTGCTGTATTCCACCAATTTCTATTACAGTTTCAGGAATAGCAATGGCATAACGTAAATCATTGGGTGGTAATGTTATAGTTTGACCGTTAACCGTTCGTGTTAATGTTATATTGTATCCGTCCCTATTCAACCTTTTAATATCTGACCATCTAAGGCCACGATACACCAATTCCTTTCTTCTTTCATTTAAAATCGTCTTCAATGCGACATCTTTATTAGTAAAAGAGTAAGGTATAAATTGATTGGTATCCCATCGTTTTATCAGTAATTTATTCAGCGCTTTCGCAGCTTCGCTAAGGTCATCTAATCGGGAATTACATTCTGCGATAATTAAAAGTAACTCACTTGTAGTAATTCCTGTAATAAGAGCAGTACCACCCGTATGCGTACCTTTAAATCTATACTCGCCGTCAGCAACTTCACGGAAATATATTTTTTTTCTCAAATCCCCATCATCATACAGGTTATACAGTGATAGCGATATTCTTGCTATATTAAAGTTGTTAATATTAGATGAAAACATTCGTGTTTGAAATACGATTTCTTTACTTATTTGATTTACTGCTGGAATAGGATAGTTTGCATTTGGTTCTAATCCATTAAAGTCGATCAAGTCGTTACTTATTTCAAACGCCTTTTCTGCATTATCCAATGCATCGGCATAATTTCCCATTATCAAATGAGTTCTTGCCAACAATCCATAAACAGCAGCTTTAGTCGGTAATGTAGGCGAAATAATTGTCGGCGGTAATAATGGAAGTGCATCCGTTAAATCTTTCAGTATCCGTTCGTAGGTTTCTTGTACGGATGACCTTACCGACGTAATGTTCATATCAGGGTCCAACCGCAATACCATTCCTAAGTCTGTATTTGCCGTTGACTTGTTATACACGGGAGCCCATATTTGTACACCATCAAGATAACGGGCTGCCCTAAAAACCAAAGCCTGTCCTTTAATATAATCCGCCTCTTGTCCATTCAAATTGTTTTCTTCAAGTCCTTGTAGAACCGAATTGCAGATATAAATTATTCTATAACAATTATACCATTCATCACCTGCCGAAGACAGCGGACGACTTACATAATCTGGTTGCCATGTGTACTGTCGTTTATCACTTTCATAAAACAAACCGTTATAATCTGCATCTTTTAAAAAATGGTCATCACAGCTTGCTTCCCCTATTGAGCAAAATATATGATTAATATCATAAGCATTATTAAGTAAGGATTGCAAGTCATGTAGAGTTGTAGGAATGGCTAAACTCTTATCCGATTTTTCTTCAAGAAACTTTTCGCATCCTGAAAAAAGCATTGTTAGTAACAATAAAAATGTAATTATTTGAGTGTTCTTTTTCATCGTAATATCTTTTATAGTTTGGCTTTAAGACCAAGTGAATAATTTGCAGGAGTTTTAATATTGAAGAAGCCTAAAGCAAAGTCAGGATCAATCCCTGCCTTGTTAGCTCGCCATAATACCCCAAGATTATTTGCATTGAAAAATACCTGCAATCCCTTGATACCCTTTCCTTTGTTCTCTGCAACCGTAAGGTCATAAGCGAGGTTTATATATTGGAGTCGGATATGATCGCCTTTTTCTACTAAAACGCTGGAACCATTGTAAAAGGCATCCCGATTAAGGTCTGTTGTATATGGATTTACAGGTATGTTTGTTTGTGTCTCATCACCTGGCTTTTGCCAACGTAGTGCATAATCGGAATGCCCTTGCCAGTTATAAAACAGGTTGGTATAGTTAATCGAGTTACGTCTAAACCAATAACCGAATTTGTATGAAACACCAACTTGCAAACTGATATTTTTATAGGACACTGCATTGATTAGTGAACCAAATTTGGTAGGAATTGACGAACCAAAATATTCAAGATCTTCCACCTTAGTACCTGTTCCAACAATACTGCTATAATTCTTACTTACCTCTCCATTTAGGTATCCCTGCGCTTCTCCCGTATTGGGGTCAAGTCCAGCCCATTTATACGCATAAATTGCATATACAGGATTTCCCTCAATGCCCGATATGGGTGGAGAGGAAACATTGACATATTGTTGCGCCAATGTTCTTTCTATTCGATAGCTGACAATTTTATCCTTGTATAAACTAAAATTCAGTATGGTGCTCCACTTAAATGCACGATCTATATTTATACTTTTTAGTTGAACATCCCAGCCGTTTCCTTTCATACTGGCTACATTTCGCATCATTGTGGGAGGTACACCCGTTGTATAATCCATTGGAGCCATTCCAAAAAGATTTATACCCTTTTTTTGATAATACTCTATTGAACCAGATAAACGGTCATTCCGCAGTCGAAAATCTACAGCGAGGTTTAGCATTTTTGAGGTCTCCCATTTTAATAATGGATTGTAGTAATTATTAAATTGTGCGTACACTGCCCCTGTAAAAATGTTTACATTGTTGGGATACCAAATTGTATTTACCGCAACCATAGCGGGGTCAATATTACCACTAAAACCATAAGTTGTACGCAGATTTAGATATGGTAAAAAATCAACTTTGTAAAACTTTTCATTGGATAATTTCCATGCAAGTCCTGCCGACCAAAAGGGGTTCCATTGATCGTTAGTTTTTAAACCGAAAAGGTTACTTGCATCACGACGGGCGCTTGCCGAAAGTACATATCTGTTATCAAACGTATAAGCAGCATTAGCGAAATAAGATATAAACCTTGTACTTGTTTCGCCGAGGTGTTGACCTCGATAGACTAAATCGGCTCCGCCGTGTATAAGATTTGGATATGTTTTGGTATAATCCACATTTCCCGTAGTTAAGGTGTTTGGATTATAACCATAGAAACGTGCTTGATTTAATTGGGTTTGAGCGGAACGTGCTTCCCCACCAATTAAGGCAGTTATATTGTGCTTACCATAGGTGTTGTCAAAGTTAAACTGACCACGCACATTATTAGCGCTTAAAACATTGTTGGAGTTATCCAATATGCCGCCATAAGGTACAATGTAAATTACATTCCCATTTACGATTTGAGAAAAACGATTGATATAATCCCTCGCCATATAACTGTTTTCGTCGGCAAGGCTTGTGTTTGTTCCAACCTGTCTTTCGTATTGGTAATTTACAATAGCATTTAATCCCTTAATAATTTGGTAATCGATGGTAGTCGTTGCCAGTATATCGGATACTCTGCCGTTTGAGGTTTGGTATAGCCAATCCGTTAGCGGATAATAATTCCAGTCAAGTAATTTTCCATCACCAAGATTCTGGACGTAGCTTTGATTATAGTCCCTTGCAACGGGAATGGCATTCCCATTTGCATCAGCAATCTGCATGTAGGGTACAAAACTACCACCTTTCATATAGATATTATTGTAGCCGTAACGCCCTGACTTATTTTGGTTTTGCGTATAATATAGTCCAGTACTAAGAGAAAGCCGCTCAATTGGACGGTAGGTGTTTTGAAAGCGAAGATTAATGCGCTCGTAAGTACTTCCCAAATTATCCTTATTACTGTCGTAACCCACCGAAGAAGTCCAAGAAAACTTGTTTGCTCCACCTTGAGCACTTAAAAAGTATTGCTGGTTAACTGATGGCTTGTACGTATATTGATTGAATTGATCTCTTGCATCCACATTTCTTAAAGCATCAATCTGTTTTTGTGCCTGCTCTTGTGTTAATGTCCCCGCGCGGGCTTTTTCTAAAAGGTCAATTACTGGACTGATTATCGGATGGCTTGGAGAATTAATATCGCTATCGTAATAACCTCTGTTAAACAATTCCTGCTCTACGTCAATATAATCACTGGATGACATCTGCCGTATATAACCTAAATCCGGCTTGGCCCCGATAGTTAAGTTGGAATTAAAATCTAAGGAAATAGGTCTGTTAAAGTTTCCTGTTTTCGTTGTAATAACAATAACACCGTTGGCAGCTCTTGCCCCCCAAATACTGGAAGCCGATGCATCTTTCAAAATAGTTATATTCTCTACAATGTTTGGATTGATATTGTTAATATCACCGTCATACGGGAAATTATCTACAATAATCAAGGGGTCTTTTTGCCCACTTATGGTACTTAATCCCCGTATCATCATTTGTGGCGCGCCTTGCTTTCCGTTATCCATCACCATACTATTTGCAATAGCTGGCAGTCGGGAAAGAATATCTGTACCCACTTGCTGGTTAAATAGTTCATTGCTCACCGTCGAAAATGACCCTGTTGCCCGTTCTTTGGGTATTTTCTGATACCCGGTCGATACGACATCCACTTCATCTAATAGGCGTATAGATGCAGTCAAAGAGATATTTAAAATCTCTCTTTGTGGAAGATTTACCTTTACTTTTATAGGTTCGTAGCCTACATGATTAACTAACAAAACAGCAATAGAACCACCGACCGTTTGGATAGTAAAATTACCTTTGTCATTGGTGCTAACTGATAGGTTTGTTCCTTGTAGGGATACAGTTGCTCCCTCGATAAGTGTGCTATCATTAGCGGTAATAATTCTGCCTGATATACGCTCCTGCGCATATAACGAAACAGAAATAAACGTTGTGATAAGAAGTAAAATAGTTTTCATTCATAAAAGATTTAGATAGTTAAAAATATTGAGGCTACTTGTCCTTGATTACGAACATATTGAGGTCTCTTTTCGCGGGTACGAGATCGAGATCGTAACTGTTCAACTGCTTTTTTAAACTGGCTAAGTCGTTAATACCGGAAAATTCAATATCAACATTATCAGTATAGCCAGTTTCATCTACTATAGGTAACTTAATATTCGCTCGATCACTAAGCATATTCATCACCGCAATAAGTTTTTGATTGGTCAAGATGATTGGCGACGCAGAAAAATCAATCTTAGGTTCTCCGCCTTTGCTCTTAATTTTATCTTTTTCAGAAGTTCTAACCAACACAAGGCAATCAACCATGCGTTTCTCAATAGTACCCGTGTATTCAGAATAACGGTTAAGGTCAGCCAGCATATAATAATAAAGACTGTCTGCTTTTTCTTCAGGAATAATCAACTCGTAATTGTAAAAATTAGACTTATCGGACTTTCCGTCTTTTTTTATTAGGTGTAGCAATGCAGGTTCTGCGACTTCTGTTATTATGCGTTTTGAATTAAATTGCTCGCCATTTTTACTAAATAATTCGTATAATATCGGATTATATATACTCATCATTGTCGCATTGGTCATTTGTCTACCGTAAACTTTACCGTCTTTCGTTTTCTTAAAATTATTTCCTGACGGTAATCCAGGATAATACCCCTTTGCAAAAATGGAATAGCTATTTAATTGTAAGTTATCACTAAAGTGTTCCGAAAGAAATAAAGGTCTATTGCGATCAATATCGATCTTTGCGACCATGTTCGTTTTTCGGTCATTTAACACCGCTTCTATATTAGCTTGACTGACCTGATCGGCTTGTGTTGTATTCAGCACACGCCCATCGGGCGAAATCCAAACAATATGAGGTACACCCATGTGTGGAAAGTATCGGGAAAGAACACTATCGGCAATTACCGAATGAACATAGGTATGTTCCTTACCTACACCCGTTGTAAAGAACTTAGTTATTTTGTCGGTATTTTCTGGTGTTACCGCCAAGACCTTAATCTTGTCGCCAAATTCATTTTGCAAATCATGCAGCTTAGGAAAATTTCGGATACAAGGCACGCACCACGTGCTCCAAAAATCCAAAATGATTAACTTGCCTTTATAATCGCTTAGGGTACTGCTCTTTTTACCCTCTGGATCGTTGACCACTTGTAAGGGAATACCCCACAATTCATTTGGGATCGGATCGCCAATATTAGGAGCTGTAATGTTTTGTTTGTTAACAGTCCCGAACTCGGTTCGGGACTGCGATCGGGCTCCCCCGACACTAAACAACACGAAACATAATACTAAAAAGTGCCTGCCGAACATTACCAGTCTATGCCCTCTAATGGCAGGCTTTAAATATTTGTTATATAGGAATGCAATCCTTTTTAGATCAATCATTCCATTACTTTTCCCTAACAACAGGTTAGGAAGTTTTAGCTGTATTTTTGCTCTTTCCATAACCTAAGTACTTTTATCTATTTGTGGACTATTCTGAAAAAAATCGTAGACTTTCTTACTTGTTTCCAGTTCCTCTTTGACAATGGCACGTACAGGAGAAGACAATATCTTCGATAGATCGATTTCTTTATAATGAGCAATGAGATAAGCCACAAGAACACGATATAGATCTGTTGAAAAAGCGTAAAGCTGTTCATCATCGATTTTTTGTTCTGCATTCGGGGAACGTAGTTTTAAATCTGTTTGAAGTTCAATCAAATAATCACAAATAGTATGCATCGGATATTTGCTCCAAAAAGTGCCAATAGTTCTTAAAGGATCGTACCCATCGTCGTGGATTTCATATAATGCTAAATCGAATGATAGGAATTTTGAATAATTTGGGTTCATTTTTAAGTTTTTATTCGTGAGCCAAAGGCATAGCTTTCCCTGTCCGATTGTGATCGGATATTTTAGGTGCCGAGATAATTCAGGAGAAAAAACTATGAATTGAATAATAAGTGTTAAACCACGTAAGATTGATAAGGCACTGATATGTGTGGGTTCAACATAGAGGGGTAACGGACTATTCCGGCGGACAGATTACGTTTTTGAGAAGATTATACATAGCTTACTCTTTAAATTTATGTAAAAGAGCAAGGGCCGAAACAAAATAAGCGACATGGGCCTCTGCTCGTCTCCTCCCCAGGCAAGTTCGGAAAAACGAGTGAGCGCACCATGCCGCCTATCATGTAAAATTATAATAAAAAATTATACATGCACGACATGGGGCTTCACTCGATCCGGTTGACTTCCGTTTTTGCCTGGGGAGGATCAACCGTATCATTAAAGCCGTTAAATGGCTAATATCTTATTCCCTAATTAGTTCTAAAACCAATTCTTGAACATCGTATCATCATTTATCAATACAATTATAAAAATTAATTTACATAACGACAAGTAAAATAATACGTTCGTCAATTTATATGGTTCGATTGGTAGGTGTTTTAACAATTTTCTACTATCATATTTGTTCTATGCATGAAAAAATAGGACAGATAATAAAACGAATTGCCACTTCAAAAGGGTTAAGTCAAAAACAATTTGGCGATAAAATTAACAGAACTAAACAAGCTGTTGCCGGCATTTATAAAAGGTCTACCATAGATATAGAATTACTCAAAGTGATTAGTGAACAATTGGAACACGACTTTCTTGAATACTACTATGGGGAAGAACCGTTTAAAACTTTCCGTAATTTGAAAGAAAAAGAATGGGAACAAAAGATCAGCGTATTAGAAAATGAATTAATATCAAAAGATAAACTGATAGACAAGAATGAAGAAATCTTATTGTTGCAACGAAAGTATATCGCTGAATTAGAGGAAAAACTATCGAAAAGAAACACTTAAAAAAATACGACAATACAAGACAAGGGTGAATTGTTCAAAATTCGCCTTTTTCTTTTTTAGCCCCTACCAGATAGCGTAAAATTCAAAGCTGTCTCCGTTCAAATTCTTCGAGAAGTCCTCTTTTATCCAGCATCGCCAACAGATCGGCATACCACAGATAGGTGAAATCTTTTTTCTTTCGCAGATCGGGTAGCTTAATATCCATAATGTCGCCCAGCGTTTCCAACCCCATACGTTTCGCACGCTGTATAAACTCAACATCACTCTGGATTTGGGTTAGGAATATATCTGTTGATGTCATTTTTTAAATTAGATTACGTGGTGTAAATTAAAAATAAATATCCTATCATCCCAACTTTTTCAAGTCAAATGTGAAAGATGACGTTTCTATTTCTTAACGGCAGTATGACGGATTATATTACATTCTTGCCAATACCAGACCATCCCCAAAGGTCTCCACATTTCTACCGCTTTTCCAGTCAATTCAGAACCTCTCCCTATAAAATACCGCACTTTTGAAAATCCCTAAAAACCCGTTCTAATACTATTTAAACCCACTTTTTAACGCAAGGGTGAAACGTTTCTTTCACCCCGTTACACTGTTTTTGCGTTGGCCCGTTTTCGTGCTTTGTACCCGAATGGAAGAATAAATCCATCGGGAAGAATGAAGTACACGGAACTGGCAACGCTGCTAAAAAATGCAGCCGAACAAGGAACAGCAAACGCAATCAAAGAAGAACAACCTGTTCCAGATCAGTTGACCAAAGCCGACGCTTACCGCCTGTATGGCCGTAGCAATGTAGATAGATGGCTCCGTGAGGGGCTGATCTCCAAACAACAACCTACCGACACTTCCCAAATCTTTTTTGACAGATCGGAACTCGAAGCCGTCGCGGCTTCGAGCAATCGGATCACCTACCTGCCCGTAGCGGAGAGGTAAGCGCATCCGCTGCGATAGCGGAGCATGGACGATCTTTGACATCGAGGAGTGAAGCATTATCCTGCGAGCAGCAGGAAATTTTGCGAAAGTGAGGTAAGCCGAAATACTCGGTGGTACCAATATTCTGAAAGCGCATTGGCAGGCAGTAGTCCGGTCCGTACGGACTGACGTGAGTAGCTCCGACAACTTACTATCAATCGGCAAGAGCGGATCATTTCGGGTTCGTTACCCGTTGCCGGTTCCATTGTGGGAAATCCCTTTTCCCCTTATCCGTAAACCATTAAACCCCAAACAAGCCATGAACATACTATTGACACCGCTGCAATTGCAGACATTGCTTTCTTATGCTGCCGAAATGGGCGCAAAACTGGCCCTGTCCAAAACTGGCCATATCAGGCCGTACCTCAAAAAATCAGAGGCATTCAAACGGTACGGACGAAAAAACGTAGAGCATTGGATCGGTCTGGGACTGATTACCCCGCGAAAGGACGGCGACCACTCCGCAGCGTGGAGGATCGACCGCATGGAGATCGAAGCCGTGAGTAAATCCCGTGAAGCCATGCGCTACCTATAAACCTATCCATCACATCAAAAATATTCCTTATGACATTTAACAAAAGCAACTCATCAGTTAATGACCTACTGTACATCGTTTCCCTGCTCAAAGCATTAGGGCATGAACCTGTATCAATCAATGGCGATGAATTTCAGTACGCCAGCGTGTTCGCAAAGCGAACTAATAACAAAATAGTCCTGACGGTAAATAATCGAATGAACGTTTGGTTTGACAGCTCACTTGGCAAAGGTGGTGGGCTCATGGATTTTGCCCGCACTTATTGGCCAAACCTATCTACCGAAGAAATCGGGGAACGTCTCCAAGAAATACTAAACAAAGAATTGAGGATGGTAAATCGAAAAGACAGACCCAGACGTAAACGAAAAGCAACTAAAATACCCTATTACGAAATCGACCACACAGGCCCATTAGGATACAATAAAGAGATTACCGATTTTCTGATGGAAAGCGGTCTTTGGGAACTCGCCGATCTGAACATCCAAGAAGTCTATTATTATGTAACCGACCAAAAGGGCAACCGTAAGGATTTTTGTGCAGCGGGTTGGCCTACCGAGAATGGAGGTTGGGAAGTGCGCGCCCAAAATTATACGGGTTGTATCGGCCCAAGAGGAATGACATCTATTTCGGTGAGCGAAACCGTACTTGCCATATTCCCCGAATATGTGGACTATCTGAAAAGACGGAATGACAAGCATCTGCAATACGCATCGGTGCTTATATTGAACCATCCCGAATTTTTATCCGCAGCGCTGAAACGTGCCAGCCATTTTGAAAAGGTACTATTCTATGTCGATGATATGAGGATCGGGTACCAATCAGTGCGAGAAGTATTCACGGACAAACTACCGCATGCCGAAGTTATATCCCTTTAATTATCCAATCCCTGCTTATGTCAAAATATGTAAACGTGGACGACCTGCGGGAAATCCCAATTTCGGACTTTCTGGCCCGGCTCGGCCACCATCCGGTACGGAAATCGGGCAAGGAACTCTTTTACCACAGTATGCTAAGGGAAACCAAGCAAGATACGCCATCCCTTACGGTATGGGATGAGGGTGGAAAATGGATCGACCGAGGTGGCCCAAACTCAACGGGCATACAGGGCGGTAGTATAGTCCAGCTCGGCCTTGCCTACTGGCCCCAGCTCTCCTTTGTCGAGGTACTCAATAAAATAAAGGATACCTGCGATATGCAGGTGTCCATGATACCAGCTTATAAACCTGTCAAATCCCCTACAGAACAAGAGCAGAAAGAATACACCTTTGAACTTGTGCGAATACAGCCAATAGGCAGAAACTTTGTCCTGACCAAATACCTCGAAGAACGTGGGATATTGGACGTTGCACATGGACACCTGCACGAAATCTATTACAGAAACCGTCTTGATAACGAAAATAAAAGCATTTTCTACGCCATTGGCTGGAAGAACGATCAGGACAATTGGGAGTTTACCAATGCCAAAGGTTTCAAGAGCAGTATCGGCAAAAAAGGTATTTCTGTTATACCCGGCAATCCAGACCATGCCGTTCTCTTTGAGGGGTATATGGACTACCTAAGCTGGCTCAAAGTGAACCGCCCAGATCCTGCGCCTACCGCCGTTGTCCTAAATTCCATTGTCCAATTGAAGAATGCCATCGAACGTGTCAAGAGCATACCCACCGTGGACGTGTATTTCGACAATGACGATCCCGGCCGTAACTGTACCCAAAGGCTGATCGAAGCCGTGCCACAGGCCAAAGACCGTTCAGGTGTTTATGGGGCGTACAAGGATTACAACGATATGCTAAGGGCTGCCCTAAATGAGCAGGAATTACAGCATCAACGTGCAGGCCCCAAGCGTTGATTTTTTGAGGGATCGAAATCGGTTATTCAGCTATATAGATAACGGGATATTGGTATATACCGATAGCTATCTATATAGCCATCCCGATATACAGATATTCATATATCCCGATATAGGTATATCCAGATAGGTAGCGATATGGATATATGTATAGCCACATATCCATATATATAGATATTCAGATAACTGCACATGCCGATATACAGCTATCCATATAAACACCTATACCGACAGCTGTATATATGGATATATGACCGATTTAAAAGTGATTTATCAATCGGCCATCCCCGAACCTATATGTAAAAAACACCCCCAAAAACCCACTTTTTTGCCCCTTGCGGTATAACCCTTGTTTTTTGTTTTGTATTGTGCAAGTTGTGTTTTTGTACGTACGGCTCTCGTACCTCGGCCGTACCCACAAAAACCAACTTGCCCCGGAACATCCCGGCTCCGATGGAGCGGGTCTGTACCAGGGTAGGAAAAAGGTCGCAACTCCCTTTTTCTCCTGCATAGCGTACCACATACGCCGATAACGGCAAAACATCCATAAACCTTTAAAACAATCACCATGCTAAGACACGGTAGCCTTTTTTCGGGCATTGGCGGTTTTGACATCGCCGCTTCATGGATGGGTTGGCGAAACGTTTTCTCGTGCGAGAAAGACCCATTCTGCCGAACCGTTCTCAAACATTACTGGCCAAATACAACACACTATGAAGACATCTACGATTTTCGGGCAGCTCACTATCGAGGACATATCGACATCATCAGCGGAGGTTTTCCGTGCCAACCGTTCAGTCAAGCCGGACGGAGAAAGGGGGCGAAAGATAACCGTTACCTCTTCCCGGAAACTATCCGAATTATTAAGGAAGCACGGCCGGAGTGGATCGTTCTTGAAAACGTTACTGGACTGTTCACCATTCTCGAACCCGATAGTCTTTCTGAAATGGAGATCAAAGCGGTTGAGCTTTTTTGTCAGGACAGTGAGCAACCTGCAACAAGTACCATCATCCGACTCCAACGACGCGTTATCGGAAGCATCATTTCAGAAATCGGATCAGCAGGATATGTACTTCCGACACTTGAAGACGGCACACCAATCGTTTTGTGTATTCCGGCTGCTGCCGTTGGCGCTCCACACCAACGGGATCGGGTTTGGTTTGTTGCCCACGCCGACGGCCACAGAAATAAGCAATATAAAAACAACGATGGAACAGGCGCAGGACAGAAGACGGCTAAAGGACAGGAAGAACGAGCGGGGCAACGGCGGTCAGGTTTCCCTGACGGATTTTCTGGTGTACCACGCCCTGATCTCCCTATGGAGCCCGGCAGAGGAAATAACCGAGAGGATGCCCAACGAAATACAGAAGCGTTTGCTGAAAGTGCTGCCGACAGCGGAACAGGTCGATGGCACGACATTCCCGTATGGACGGGATGGCCAAGTGAACCCCCGTTTTGTGTCCGAGATGATGGGCTTTCCGAAAGACTGGACGGAATTACCTTTCCTGCGTGGCGGGCCGAAAGCATAAAAGCCTACGGCAACGCCATCGTTCCGCAGGTCGCCCTTGAAATCTTTAAGGCAATCCAGTCCGTCACCTTGAACCACCAAGCACCATGAAAAACAGAAAAGGAAACCGAAAACCTACAGCCCATGAACAGCGTACCCGACGCTTTGAGCTCCGGTTGAGCGAAGCGGAACGGACGCAGTTTCTTGAACTTGAAAAAGCACTTGGCCTAAGCCGCGCGGACATCGTGCGTATCCGTGTGCTCCAACATTCCAAAAAGATGCTGGTCAATACAACGGAAGTCATGAAACTGCTGGACAATATCGGCACAGAGATCGGCCGATCCGGCAACAACATCAATCAATTGGCGAAACATGCCAATACCCTGCAACAGCAGGGAATGTTGCACGCTCTCCTTATCCGTGACCTTATCCCTTTGCTTACCGAATATGTCAGGTTGCAACGGGAATTGGAACAGTCCATCCGGCAGCTTATCAGGCTTATAAGGGGGCAGACATGATCGTCAAGATACTTGACCCGTCAACCACGTTCAAAGGGGTGCGTTACAATACGAACAAAGTGGACAAGGACAAAGGCGAACTGATGAAAGTATCGGGTTTCGGTGCCTTGCAGGCCCTGCAAAATCTCCGCCCAGAAGATTACGTCAATTATCTGGAAGCCCAATCCGCAGCCAGTAAACGGACGAAGTACCCACAGCTCCACGCCGTCATTTCCTGCAAAGGACGTTCCCATAGCAAGCAACAACTTACAGCCATCGCCGAACAATGGCTGAAAGGAATGGGCTACGGCCAGCAACCTTACCTCTTGGTATTCCACAAGGACACGGCAAACAACCATATCCATATCGTTTCCACACGGGTAGACCGAGACGGCAAGAAGATAAACGACAGCTTCGAGAAAATCCGTGCCTACGAAGCACTGAACCGTATCGTGGGCGTGGACGAAAAGAAAGAGATCGACAAGAACATCGAGAAAGCATTGAGGTATGGTTTCTCCACACGGGCGCAATTCATGATGATACTTGAAGCGCAGGGCTATTCGCTTAAACTGTCCGATGGGGTATATCAGATCAGCCGTTACGGCAAAAGACAAGGCGCGGTCTCTTTGGAACAAGTGGACGCCAAAATCGGTACATTCAGTAAAGACATCGTTCGGCTGGCACAGCTCCGCGCTGTCTTTGCCAAGTACCGTGGCCAGTACGATCCGGCGGTTGTCCATGTTACGGCCCCGCTTCCCGGCAATAGATCGTCCGCTCCATCGGGCTACACGTCGGCAATGGCGCAGATGCTAACGGACAAATTCGGGGTACAGATCATATTCCACGGTAAGGACGGAAAACCGCCATACGGTTATACCGTCATCGACCATTCGAGGAAAATGGTATATAAAGGCAAAGACCTTATACCGTTGGCAGAATTTATCGCACCATCGGAAAATACACCCGAAATATCTGCCAAAGCGGACAGAGCAGAGACTAAAGCGGACAGGACTGGACAAAACGAAAAGGAACAGAAAACGCCGTCCGAAGAAACCGCTACCTATACCGATCATGTACGGGGAACATCCGAGCAATGGATACCAAATATCCAGATCGACATTTCCGACGACATCGACGATGAAGCGATCCACGGACGCAACCGGAGACGTAAGCGCAAAGCCCGTACAAATACCCGCTGACATCACTTTATCAACAACACCTTTAAAACCCACGCACTATGCTCATACTTATAGGAAACCAAAAAGGCGGGGCGGGAAAAAGTACGCTCACCCTGCTGCTCGCCAACTACCTGACCCAGCAACAGGAACGGCGGGTTACGATACTTGACATGGATTACCAGCAATCACTTTCCGCCAAAGCCGAGAAAGCAAAAATCTTGGAAAATGAACCGCTGTACGAAATCGTACCCGCCGACCTCAGCCATTTTCCGGCAATGCAACGGAAGCTGGGGAAGTCACGGAACGAAATCGTACTGATAGATCTGCCGGGCAAGATGGACGACGATGGTCTGATCCCCATATTTGCTGCCGCCGATGCGGTGATCTGTCCGTTTGCCTTTGACGAGTTTTCGGTGGACTCCACATTGCTGTTTGCAATGGTCATCGGCAGGATCAACAAGCGGGCGCCCCTGATCTTCGTGCCAAACCGTATCAAGAACACCGTCAAGTACGAAACCCGGACGGAAGTCGAAAATGTCCTGCGCGGTTTCGGTACGGTCGCACCCGGCCTGCCAGACCGGATAGACTTCCAGCGGGTAAATACATTCCAGACACCGATCATCCTATATCCCGTTATCCTGCCGCTCTTAGACCTGATCTATGAACAGTACATTGCTAAGGAGGAACCATTATGAGCGGAATAAAAAGCCTTGCCGACGAGCTTCGGGATTCCATGCGGAAAGGGAAACCGCCACAGGCAAATGAAATCCCCCCGGTAGAACCACCAAAGGACACACCAAAGAAAAAAACGGAAACACTGGAACGCCTGTTTGAAAGTATCCAAAACCATGAACTGACCGGGCGTGAACGGTTACTGATCCGTCTGGACGACAAGACCCTTTTTCTGCTCAAACAACTGAAAGTTGCCAAAGGTATCGACATGACCAAGATCATATCTTACAGCCTGCACCAATTTCTAAAAACCCATCCCGAACTCACCCGATACATCAAAGAACACATTAAAACCCTTGATCTATGAACTGGACACAATTCCTGCTCGGCGTTATCGCCATCTATGGCATTTACTATGCCCTAAACGTACTGTATGACCTGTTTATCCAACGCCGTGCTCCGCGCGCGGCCGATGGAGGAAACGAATTGACATTTGATGAAGATTCACCGCCCGAAAGGGTTGTTCCCGAACCATCCAAAAGAGAAAACGAGCCTATGGTAACAGAGGGGAAACCCGTTATCACGTCCGGCCCCCTGCAATCCACAGGGGGCATAAACCTAAAGCAACTCGTATCGCTCATGCAAAACGACGTGGTCGAGTACACCAAAGCCATCCCTTATTAAATCCATTATGCGACCAATCCGCTTTGTGGCAGTATTCCTTACTGTCATTTTTTTTGCCCTGTACGCAACCGCCCAGCCCGGCCTTGCCGAATTTAGGGAAGTGCGCAAGGAAGTCAATACGTGGTATTACAACTTCTCTGACCTTGCCTTTGTCATCGGTGCCGTGTGCGGGCTGCTCGGTGGTTTGCGGGTGTACAGCAACTGGCAGTCCGGCAAGCATCATATCGATGCACAGGTCATGGGATGGTTCTTTTCCTGCCTTTTCCTATCGCTCGTCGGTGCCGCACTAAAGGCCCTTTTCGGGGTAAACTAACAATCCTATCATTTTTTTATTCACTTTTTATCCATTATCCCTATGACAGTAAACACTAAAAAACTGTTTGCAATGGCCGCGCTTTGCCTTTCGGCGGCCCAATCAACATTCGCACAAGGTGGTACCGTGGGTATCGATGCCGCCACATCATCATTGACCAGCTACGTAGACCCCATTTCGACGCTCATTCTGGCCATCGGCGCGGTCGTCGGGCTCATTGGGGGAATACGGGTGTACATCAAGTGGAACAGTGGAGATCAGGACATCAATAAAGAGTTGATGTCGTGGGGAGGTTCCTGCCTGTTCTTGGTACTCGTGTCGGTGGTCATCAAAGCGTTTTTCGGCGTATGACACACGGGCGTTATCCAGTCTATAAGGGGCTGCAAAAGCCCCTTATTTACCGCGGTTTCAAGGGCAAGTTTATCTATTGGGGCATAGGTTCCCTTATCGGTGGTCTGGCCATCGGCGGACTTATCGGCGCACTGACCAACCTGATCCTGGGCGGCTTTGCCACCCTTGCCCTGATGGGCGCAGGACTTGCCTATACATTCATGAAACAGGGTAACGGTCTCCATGACAAAACCCGCCACCGAGGCGTATTTATCCACTCCGCACATTTATCGATCAGCTATGAGAACAGAAAGAAAGACAGCCTTTGAAATGCCCTATGTGGGTATTGACCATTATCAGGGGATGTCCATACTGTACGGCGACCGGGGCGATTTTTCAGTCGTGATGCGACTGACCAATCCCGTCCTGCAGTATGGTGCCGATCCCGAAGCCTATATCGCTTTCCAACAGGTATTGCTTAACGTCATCAAGATACTTGGCGAGGGGCATATCATCCAAAAGCACGACGTATTCATCAAACGGAAATACCAGCCCAAACCTGCAACCGAGTTCTTGGAACAGAAATACCAAGAACATTTTGAGGGTCGGGAATATACCGAGATCAGAACCTATCTGACCGTTACCCGTCTGGTCAAAAAAGGGGCATTCTACACCTATGACAAAAAAGTGCTGGCCACTTTCGGGCAGAACATGGCCAAAGTATTTGACCTGCTTTCCGGCGCCTCACTTAACCCTGCATACCTTACCGAAGCGGAAATAAACCGTTTTGTAAACAGGGTGCTCGCCGTAGAGTTTGAGCAGCCACACATCACGTTGGACAATCTCCGCTCAGCAGACCGCGAGTTGCGGATCGGTGACCGGGCCGTCCGCTGTATCAGCATGGTCAACACCGATTCGGTTGACCTGCCCGAAAAGGTCGGAACCTTTACGGCCAAAAATGAAACGAACGGTATGCGCGATTTTCCGGTGGACAACCTCTTTTTCCTACACCATGTTCCCGGTTATCGCACCATTATCTATAACCAGCTATTGGAAATACCCAGCCAACAGATCACGCTTGGCAAACTTGAAGTAAAACGTAAAAGGCATTCGAGCGTACCCGATCCGGCCAACCTCATGTGCGTGGAGGACATCGACCGTTTATTGGTAGACGTGGCACGTGATAACCAGCTATTGGTAAATGCGCACTATTCCATGATCGTATGCGCCGATACGGACAAGATCGACAGAACGGCCAATTTTATCGAAGCCGCCCTGTTCCAACAGGGGATCATCCCATCACGCAATGCTTACAACCAATTGGAACTGTTCCGGTGTGCTTTGCCGGGCGTTGGCGTGGAACTGAAAAAGTACGATTGGTTCCTGACGACGGCCGATGCCGCCCTCTGTTTCTTTTTCAAGGAACGGTTGCCGACGGACGAACCCTCGGAGTTTCTGCTAAGGTTTACCGACCGTCAAGGGGTGCCCGTTGCGCTGGACCCGTCGGACCTCGTTATGAGGACAGGCCGTATAAAAAATCGCAATCGCTTCGTGTTAGGAAGCAGTGGCACGGGTAAGAGCTATGCCATAAATGCGATCGTCCAACAGTACCTACAATACAACATGGACGTGGTGATCGTGGACGTGGGGCATTCCTATTCCGGTCTTTGCAGCACCTATGGGGGCAAGTACATCACCTATTCGGAAGAAAAGCCCATTACGATGAACCCCTTTGCGATCAGCGAGGAAGAATACAACATCGAGAAAAAGGATTTTTTGATAACGTTGATCTGTCTGCTCTGGAAAGGTTCCGAGGGTTCGGTAACCACCGTCGAGCGTGACGTAATTTCCAATGTCATTTCAGCCTATTACGCCCATCATTTCGATAAAGCCATCGAAGACCGCGTAGACAGGTTGGACTTTAATTCCTTTTATGAATTTGCCGTTCGGAAAATCCCCGATATAAGGAACGAAGAAAGCATCGCTTTTGACGTGGAAGAATTTCGGTTTGTATTAAAGAAGTTTTACAGAGGGGGCGAATACGAAGCGATACTGAACGAAGATGCCGACCAATCGCTATTCAACGAACGGTTCATAGTCTATGAAATTGACAACATACAGAATAACAAGACGCTCCTGCCAATCGTAACGCTGATTATAATGGATCTGTTCGTGCAGAAGATGCGCCACAGGAAGAACCGCCGGAAAACCCTGATCTTGGAGGAAGCATGGCGGGCCATTTCCTCACCAATGATGGCAAATTTCCTTTTATACCTAAACAAGACCGTACGGAAGTTCTGGGGGGAAATCATCGAGGTAACACAGGAAATCAACGACATCATCGGCAACCCCATTATCAAGGACAGCATCATAAACAATTCGGATACCATCATCCTGCTGCAACAGAACGAGGCCGATTTTAGAAAGGTTGCCGAATTGCTTTCCATCACCGAGGCCGAACAGAAGAAGATTTTCACGATCAACCGTCTTGACAACAAGGACGGACGTGCCCGTTTCAACGAGTTCTATATCCGTCGGGGAAATGTCGGGGAAGTGTACGGCGTGGAGGTCAGTATTTACCACCATTTGGCGTTCACGACCGAAAAACCCGAAAAAAGCGCCGTGGAGATTTACGCCAAACATCATGGCAGCTACCCAAAAGCCCTAACGGCGTTCGTATCCGATATGGAAAAGAGCGGTCTTGCGTTGGGCGATTTTGTCGGGCGGGTGAACGAGAACAATGCGCCAGTTGAAACACAAAGAGAATACTTTAAACCTGATTTTACATGAAACGAATTATTGCAATAACGATCCTGTCCCTTGCTGTTTTCTATGCAAGAGGTCAAATTTACATCGACCCCGCCGTCGCAGCCGCAACGGGCGTCCATGCCGGAGTGATGAACAGCCAGCTCAATGACGTAAACAGAAACCTAACACTAATCCAGCGTGGACAGCTCGCCGTCACGGGCCAGCTCCTGATCGTGAACGATTTGCAGGACAAGATTTACAAAGGGTTAAGCGAAGTATCCGGCGTTGTCCGTTCACTGCTCACCGTAAAGGACATTGCCAGCATTTCCCTTGACATCGTTAACGACGTAGAAAAGGCAATGAACATCGCAAGGGGAAATCCGGTACTCCTGCTATTTGCCGAAGCGGGCGCACGGGAATTTAAGACACGGGCGACGAACCTGTCCGCCGAGGTCAGCACTTTTGTGCTGAAAGGTGGAAAGGATAACCTGATGGATGCGGGCGAACGGGCAAAACTGCTCAACCGGATACGTACCGAATTGACCATCCTACGAGGCGTAACCTTTGGGATGCACAGAAGTATGTATTGGGCGAAACAGCGCGGTATCCTTAACTCCCTCAACCCATACGCCGGGTTTATCAATATCGACAAACAGATTGCCGATGACATTATCCGTAATTCAAAATTGCTCAAACGATGAGATATTTTATCCTGACCCTCTTGCTTTTGGTCATAGCTTTGACCAGAGCAAATGCACAGCTCAACGTGGAACTGCTCCACCAATTGGTCGAACACAGCAAAGATGAATACGACCGCCAGATCACCGCAAGAAACAGACAGGCCATTACCTCGGCCAACGAGGAAGTAAACCGAGAAGAAACGGCAAAACTCAAAACCCGCTATCGGCAGTTGCACAGCCGTTTTCAGGTTTTGGGAACAGCATTGCAGGGGCTTAGTATGGGGCTTGAATCCGCGCCAATAGTCACCGAGATCATAAACCAACAAAAAAGGATTATAGGCATTGTTTCCACACACCCCGAATTTCTTTTGCTTGCCATCGATGCAGAAAAAGATATGGCAGAAAAAGCCGTGCAGCTCGCACGCTACCTGACCGGACTTTTTATCAGTATCGGTGACCTTAACCAGATGAAAGCAAGTGACAGGAGAATACTTTACGGACACGTCCTGCAGGAGCTTCGGAAGATCGCAGGAGCATCACGGGGGCTTGCGGCTACCCTATACTATTCGACACGAAAAAAGCTGCTCGATTCCCTCAATCCATTTTCCGGTTATATCAATGAGGACAAGCGTATAGTCGATAATATTTTAAGGCAATTGGAGGAATTTAAGCCATGAAATCTGCATGGGTATCATGTAAGCTTCATCACCATTAAAAAACAATTATATCGATGAAAACACAATTCATAATCCTTCTGTTTATCTGTCTTTCAAAGATGACTTTCGCCCAAAGCTATGTGACGATCATCTATGATGCCAAGCATCTTGCCATCGTAAACGAAAACGGTGCGGTCAGGTTGGTTTCCGAACAGACCCATAACAATATGCTGGGCAATATCCGCGGACGGATCGACGATATTAACGTCAATCTTTCTTCCGTGGTGCTGGTGCAGAACATGATCCACCGATCATTGACCGAAGTGGATCGGGCATTGAAGTCCGGCCGCTCCGCGCTCCATATTTCGAGGCTCGTACAGGACATCGCCACCCACAGCACGAAGATGCTCGAAACTGCCAAAGGCGAACCGTGGTTGCTGCTCTTTGCCGAGGACGTCGCCCGCCAACTCAAAGACAGGGGCATAAACCTTGCCGCCGAAGTCTCCGACTTCGTGCTACAAGAGGGAAAAAACGTGCTGATGGACTACGAAAAAAGAGACCACCTCATGCGGAAGATCATTCTGGAACTGAAAGTAATCCGGGCATTGGTATTCAGTATGGAGAGGTCAATGTATTATGCCAAGATCAACGGCGTACTGAAAATGGCGAACCCATACCGAAACTTTATCAACATGGACAAGCGCAAAGCGGACGAGATCATACGGAACTATTATCTACTAAAGGACTAAAGATGAAAAAGATAAATATCATTTGGCTACTGCTGTTCCTATTTTCCACGGGAACGATGGCCCAGAACGTGAAGCGACAGACCGATAAACATATCGTGAACCAACAGGAACGCGTGGTTCATAAGCAATGGGATCGAAAGAAGTTTACGCCGACCAAAGGTTTTTTGGGACTGAACTACCAATATTGGCTCACCTGGGCGTGGCACCCCAATTACCCCAAGACCGACCGCCGACCGTTGAGCGGTACAGGCCCACAGACCTTGCGCATGGGTATGGTACTGGCCATGCAACAGACGGACGAAGCCTATAAAAAACACGCCGATACTATCCGAAATGTAGCGGTCACGGAGGCCCTCAATTATTCCGGTCTGGTCACAGATGCCGACCCTTTGTGGCTTCTGTATTACCGCAAGGAATTTGGAAACCTGACGGGCGACACGGACACCGATCCGCTCGCCGGACTTTCACCGGACGTCGGAGAATATTTAAGAAATAAAGGTCTATTGGAGTGGTACAGCGAAGAACGTGCGGAACTCAAAGAACGGTTGGAAGCGACCCGAACGACTACGCTCGACCGAGGCAGCCGTATCATGGCCTATCACCGTTTGCTTGGAGAACACAGGAAACTACAGTCCGCATGGGAAGCCAAAAAGAACTATGCTGCCAAATTCCTTTTATTGGCCAAGAACCGTGACCGCCTACGTAGTGACGATCCCGATCTGCCGGAATTTGCAACGGATCGTTCCGACGTCCAGATTGCCGAGGACATCCTAAAAAGAACCCAATAACCAAAATCAGATTACTTTATGGACTTTATGAACATGACGGGGCTAATGCCCCGTTTTTTATTGCAGGGAAATCCTGTAAATGTGCCGGACTCATTTAAAGACACGTTCAATTTTTTACAAGGGAACGGGGTCTATGAGGAGGGTGTTATGCACTTTCTCAAAGGCATGAAAAACACGATATGGACGCACTTCGATACGTTCATCACCGATGCACAGGCCCTCGCCGCCATTTTCATGCTCATATTCTTTGCCATCAAATCATACGAAATGATGGCGGGCGACAAAAAAATGGAAATCATGCCACTGTTACGGCCGTTCGGGCTCGTGATGGTCATCATCTGGTGGGGAACGTTTACCCGTGTACTGGCATACCCCACGGACATCGTTGCCGCCAAGACGGAAAGCCTGTTTGACAGCGGACAGATCGAAGTTAACAACCTACGCCTGCAACGTGCAAAACTCATGGTGGACGTTGCCGACCAACTGACCACCATACAGGCCGAAACCGAGATTGCCGAAAAAGAAGCGGATACGTGGTACGGTCAGGCATGGGATGCCGTGACCTCAACCGTAAAAGAGGGTTTTGCTTCTGTATGGAATCCAATAGTCGAACTTAAAAACCGTATGCAAGTGGGGTTACAGCTACTGGCGACCTATACCTTAGAAACGTTGGCCGTCTGGCTATTGCGCATCTGCGTTTATATCATATTCATTATACAGATCATCTATTCGACCATCCTTATCATATTGGGCCCGTTTAGTGTTGCCGTATCAATTTTACCCGCCTTTAGGGATTCCTTTGGTACGTGGATAGCCCGGTTTATCGCCGTTAACCTCTATTCGGGAATTGCCTATCTGGTCATGCACGTAGCCAGCCTGTTCCAACAGTATGCAATGGAAGCCGAAATTACAAGGTATCAACAACTCCTTGAAAGTACGGGAGATACATTGGAGAAGATGGGCTGGTTTGCGGGCAACGGGATTTTAAGTTTTGGGATCGTGATCGTGACGTTCCTGATCGGAGGACTGACCATGCTCACCGTGCCAAGCATCAGCACATGGATCGTATCGACATCAGGCATCACCTCGGCAGCCGCCACAATGGGTCGCGGTGCTTCCAACGCAGCCCGTACGGCGAGAAAGCTGATCGCCAAGTTTTAAACCTTTTACACACTTCAATTCATGATAATAAAAAATATCGAAGCCAAGATCAGACTTGCCACCTTTATTGCGGGGGCAAGCCTGATAGCCGCCCTGCTCATGGTGATGGCGGTATCTTTTTTTGCCTACAAACAGGTCGGCAATGCTCGGAAATCCGTGTATATACTTGATGCCAATAATGTACCCATGTCCGCAAGCCAAACCGACGTAGAGGTAAACAGGCCCGTGGAATACCGGACACATATCAACCTTTTTCATTCGCTGTTCTTTACCCTCGCGCCCGACGAGAAGTTTATCGAATACCAGATGCGAAAAGCGATGTATTTGATCGATGAATCCGGTGCATTGCAGTACAATAACCTACGGGAAAAAGGCTTTTTTAACTCCGTGCTTTCGTCCAGCTCCGTGCTCACCATCCAGACGGACTCCATCCACGTCGATCCGGTAAAGAAATACTTTAAGTTTTACGGCAAACAGACCATAGATCGGCGAAGCTCTACCGTAATACGCTCGCTGGTCACCGAGGGTTATTTACGGGACCTTGAAATGCGTACGGAGAACAATGGTCACGGTGTACTGATAACCCGATGGAAAACACTCGAAAACAAAGACATCAGCTATGTTCAAAAAAATAACTTTTAACCGACCACCTGATACCACGTTGTGGGCAGCTTTTTACAAAGAGTTTGGCAAGTACATCGATGGGAGCATCATACGTACCAAACAGTTTCTTGAAGCCCGGCCACGGGCGGTATTTTCTGCAATGGTGGTAAGCATCCTCGTTTCTGTTGGATGCTTTCTTTTTCTCCCAAAGGAAATACCGAAGAAAGAACCCTTACAACTTTCCATGCAACAACCACTAATGGACGGAATGGGCGGTATTGTCACCACCGTTTCAGCTTTAAAGGAATTGCTTGAAATCCGTACCGTCCTTGACACGCTTATGCAAAAGGAAAGCTTGGACAGTGCCGACAGCCTGCTGATGGAAAGTGCCATCGACAGGATGCAGATACTCGAAAAGCGACTGGCCGAAGCAAACAAACACCAAAATTCACCCTAATACAATCCAACAAACATGAAAATCAATTTCAGACAACCGCGCTATGTGTTGCCCCTCATAGTGCTGCCTTTCCTATGCCTGTTTTTTTACGTCTACCAAACAGGTTTTGCAAAGGAAGAAGCACCCCAGCACGAGGGCGATCCCTTGCAGGGGCAGATTGCCGAAGTATCGGAAGACGTCAAGAACCGTGCGCTTTCGGACAAACTTGCCGCCTACCGTGAGCAGTACCGCCGTGGTGATGGCTATACGGCCATAGGCCAATTACAGGAAGAAAGAGCCGAACAATTCCGTTTTGATGAACTCTACAACGAGGAAGAAAAGCGCAGGCTTGATTCCATCGAGCGGGCGCTCAAAAATCAGCGACCTGTTTCCACTAACGGAGGTTCGGAAAACGATGACCAAGACCGAGCATTGCAACAGGCCCTTTCGGCATTACAGCGAAGACCCGAACCGACCAAAGCGGAACCGGACAAGACCGATCCGATGGAACTTTTTCGCAAACAGATGGCCTATGCGGACAGTATGGCAAGGGCGAATGACCCCGACGAACAGGCAGCCCGCAGGGAACGTGAACGCACGGAAGAAGAAAAAAGGGAACTCGAAAACCAGCCCCGTCTTTCCGTTTCCAAATACGGTACAGGTCAGGGAGCATTCAACACCATCCGACCCGAAAGCGACAATACTTTCATACAGGCCATCATTGACGAAAACATAACGGGTTATGCCGATTCCCGTCTACGGATACGGCTTATGGATGACCTATTGGTCGGCCAGCACATCGTTAAGAAAGGTACACACGTATTTGCAAGGATTTCCGGTTTTTCAGGACAACGGGTGCTGCTTACCATCACTTCCATTATGCACGAAAACAACATATTGCCCGTCCGGTTGGAAATCTACGACAATGACGGTTCACCCGGACTGTACGTGCCCGCGTCGGCATTCAGGGAGTTTAGCCGCGAGCTTGGCGGTAACACCACACAGGGAATTACCCTGCAACAACAGGCCGAAAACAATAGCCAGTTGGTCATGAGCGCCATTCAGCGGATGTTCCAATCCACAACGACCGCCGTATCAAAGCATATTCGGAAGAACAGGGCCAAACTAAAATTCAATACGATGGTGTACCTCATCGATCCCCAGGCACTCCGCCAAAACCAACAGAACTACAAACAGTAAAACCACTTTAAGATTTCACCATGAAAAAGAAACATCATTTTCTTATCCTTTTCCTTTTATGTTGTATCGGATATTCCGCACACAGTCAACAGGCTACGGATACCCGATTAGGAACACTTCCCGAACTAAGCCTGCACCGTGGACATACGGTGCATATCCTTTCACCCGAACCCATCCAATACGTTGACATCGCTTCGCACCATGTATCGGGCGACCTGCCCCTTGAAAACGTGTTGCGGATCAAATTGAACGAGGACACCACGCAGACAGAACACCTCGATTATGAACTCGGAACGGTTACCATTGTAGGCGATAACTTCGTGGCGCAATACCGACTAACGGCCCCATTATGGGTTAATGACGAGAGCATTCCGGCCATGCTGGAAATCAAACCGGAACACACCCGGCCTTTGGAACTTTCGGAAATCGGATTGAGCCGTAGCAATATGAAAAACCTTGCGCTCGGCCTGCTTACAAAAAGTGTTCACAATCCTGTACGAAGCACAAAGGAATACGGTGTAGGCATTGTACTTAACGGTATCAGCACGATAGGTGATTATATCTTTCTTGACGTATCATTTACCAATACCTCAAACCTTTCTTACAATGTGGATGAACTCCGGTTTTTCATTGAGGATAAGAAGATCACCAAAGCAACGAACGTGCAGACCGCTGAGATTAAACCCTTGTGGCAATACCAGCCACTGACGGAGTTTAAGAAAAGACACCGCAATGTGTTCGTACTGAAAAAGGCCACCTTTCCCGGCAGTAAGGTACTTCGGGTAACGCTCACCGAAAAACAGATTTCAGGCCGTACGGTCAACCTCAAAATAAAGTACGGTGATATTCTGAAAGCCGACACCTTGTAGGTCGGCTGTATCCAACCTTTGAAAATCAACAATCATGGAAGACCGCCGTAAGGCAGCCCACCAGCCATTAAAAATCAAATTATTATGGAGGAAACCAAAGAGCAACAGGGCCTTTACCGCTCCCTGCAATTTGGCATATACCTATCCGTTGTCCTCGAAGTCTTTCTTTTTTTCTATGTAGATAGCTTTCTCATGACAAGAACAACCGATAATGGGTTGTTCCTGTTTGCGGAGAGACTTTCGAGGGTACCGTTTTATGCCGAACTGATAAACAGCAAACTCTTTACACTCGTGCTGATCTGTCTGGTCTCCGTTGGAACATTGAGCCGAAAGAAAAAAGACCTCAATCCCAAGACCCAGATCGTATATCCTTTGGCATTGGGGATGCTTATCCTTTTTTCGGGCCTATGGTTGCAGGGGCGTGAAGCAGCCCCGATATGGCAATCGGTCAGTTGGTATGACCTCGCCTATGTCACGAGTGCTTTTGCGGGAGCGATTTTGGTACACATGGCAATGGACAATGTATCCAAGATCATAAGCTCCAATCTGGGAAAGGATCGCTGGAACGTCGAAGAAGAATCCTTTATGCAGCCGACCGAACCCGTGGTAAGCCCGTATGCGATCAACATCCCGACGTTGTTCTATTACAAAGGAAAAGTCCGTAAAGGGTACATCTTAATTGAAAATATTTTTAGGGGCCTGCTTCTTTGCGGGGTTCCGGGCAGTGGAAAATCGTTTGGGATCATCATGCCGATCATCCGTCAAATGCTGGCAAATTCGTTCACCATGTGCCTATACGATCTGAAATACCCTGATCTCGGCCAAATAGCCTATTATCATTACCTGCTTGCCAAACAGAACGGTCGGTGCAAGAATTACCGTTTCCATGTTATCAATCTCAACGAACCCGAAAAGAGCCGACGGGTAAACCCTTTGAAACGGGAGTATCTTAATACCCTTGCAGATGCTTCGGAAACGGCCGAAGCACTCGTTGAAGCGTTGAAAAAGGGAGACAAAAGCGGTGGTAGCGACCAATTCTTTACACAGTCTGCGATCAACTTCCTTGCCGCCTGTATTTACTTTTTCAGTAGCTATCAAGATGGACGCTATTCCAGTCTGCCCCATGTACTTGCCTTTCTTAATCTGTCTTATGAACAGATTTTTACGGTGCTGTTCAGTAACGGGGAGCTTGCTTCCCTTTTGTCGCCGTTCATGTCTGCCTACAAGGCGAAATCGTACGATCAATTGGAGGGGCAAGTCGGAACGCTAAAAATCTTTATCAGTAGAATGGCCACCAAAGAAACGTTTTGGGTTTTCGGTGCGGATGATTTTGAACTACAGGTCAGCAACCCCAAACACCCCGGTGTGCTGGTGCTTGCCAATGACCCGCGAACCCAGAGCATCAACTCCGCTTGCCTGTCGGTGGTACTTAATCGGGTGACAAAACTTATCAATACGAAAGGCAATTTACCCATCGGTTTAGTGGTGGATGAGGCCACCAGCTTGTATATTCACCGTGTGGATCTACTTGTGGCACAGAGCAGATCCAATTTCTCTGGGGTGGTCTTGGGGCTTCAGGAGTTGCCTATGTTACGCCAACAATACGGCAAAGAAACAGCGGAAACCATCACGTCCATTATGGGGAATGTACTGTCCGGTGCGGTCAGGAGCAAAGAAACATTAGAATGGCTGGAACGTTTGTTTGGCAAGGTCAAACAGACAGGAGAAAGCCTAAGCATCGACCGTACGAAAACCTCGCTTTCCTTAAATGAAAAACTCGAACCGCTGATTCCTGCCGGAAAGATAGCATCGTTAAAAGCAGGTGAAATCGTCGGCATCGTTGCCCGTGATACGATGGAAACTTATACGGGCAAATACGAGACCACGGCGGTTAACTGCCGTGTCAATCTGGACATGGAAGCCATCAAAAAAGAAGAAGCAAATTATCGGGAACTGCCGACCTATTACGACTTTGGTGATCGAAAAGAAGAAATCCTATTGGACAATTTTTTCCGTATCAACAGGGAGGTTGAAGAAATTATCGAACAGTTTATTCCCGTTCAGGACAACATACAATTCCCCACACCAAGTGAAATAACGGAGTACAACAAAAGAAAATAGTCACCCGACTTTTTTAACGGAATATAAGCCGTTAAACCAAAATCCAAAACATCATGAAGAAATCCGAACGTTCCGCATACCTACGGAACAGAATTGCCGTACCAAGCCTTTTTTGGGGGTGGTTGATGCTTGTTCCCTTTATGCTTTGTGGACAGGTTATCGACTATAGCCCACCGTTGGACAAGTTAAAGGTTACATCGCCATTCGGATACCGTATCCACCCGATCAGCGGTAAGGCTTCACACCATAACGGTGTTGACTTTGCCGCCCGTTCCGATCCCGTTTTCAATGTACTTGACGGCCGGGTTAAAGAAACCGGAAAACATAAGTTGCTCGGCAAGTACATACGTATAGTACATGGCGAAGTAGAAACCATTTACGGGCATCTTTCCCATATACTCGTTTCACCGCATGATACAGTTATAGCTGGACAGCCCATAGCCATCACCGGAAGCACAGGCAGAGCGACAGGAGAACACCTGCATTTTTCGGTGAAATTCAACGGTAAATTCCTTGACCCTTTGAAATTCCTACGCAGGATAAAAGAACAATCAGATCAATCCTTAAACATCGAATAATATGGACTATCATTTAAGATCACTGCAACAAAAATTAAGTGTTCTGGCCAGTGGTGAGGACATTGGACTGACACCAGCGGAAGCGGCCATTTATGGCGTGGAATACGCCGATGAATGGCCAGACGAAGAATCCCCGGAGGTGGACGAAGATGAGCAGTAAAAATTCAAAATCCCTGCATGAAATAGTTGCGGAGAACATTATCAAGAAACTTGAACAGGGTACAGCCCCGTGGCAGAAGCCGTGGAACAGCAACAGTCCAGTCTTTGAACTGCCCTACAATGCGATTACGGGTAACCGTTACAAAGGAATAAACAGCCTTTCGCTGTTATCGTCAGACCGTGAAGACCCGCGTTGGATGACGTTTAACCAAGCATCTGCAAAAGGTTGGAAAGTAAGAAAGGGAGAAAAGGCATCCCTAATCCAATTTGTCAAGACCCATGAGCTTGTTACAAAAAGAGACGAACAGGGCAAGCCTGTTTTAGATGAACAGGGTAAACCTGTAAAAGCCAAAGTAGGTCTGAACCGGGCAATCATTACCAGCGCATGGGTATTCAATGCGCAACAGGTCGATGGCATCGAACCTTTGGTAAAACCCGACGTAAAGCAATTCCAATGGGATGCTATCCAAAGAGCGGAAAATATCATTCAGGCGTCGGGAGCAGACATAACCCACAAAGCAGGAGATAGAGCCTATTACAGTCCGGCACTCGACAGTATCACTATGCCCATGCGTGAACAATTCGACGCATCGGATAAGTATTATGCCACGCTGCTCCATGAGCTCGGCCATTGGACGGGGCATAAAGACCGTCTGGATAGAAGTATGATTGGCAGCTTTGGCACAGAGGGGTATGCCCGCGAAGAACTCCGTGCCGAAATCGCTTCGATGCTTATCGGTCAGGAACTCAACATTGGCCATGATCCAGGCCAGCACATTGCCTACGTGGACAGTTGGATACAGATATTGCGTGATACACCTTTTGAAATACATGCCGCCGCTGCCGATGCCGAGAAAATCCTTAATTACCTTTTGGCATTTGAGCAAAAAAGGGAAATCAAAGCAGCCGCTAATGTTCAGGCCGAGGAACGGGCCGAAGCAAGACCACAAAGGACAAAAGAAAGCAGCCTTTCTATAGGTGATGAAATTGCCTATAACAATGCCGTCTACAAAGTGCAAGGTCATCTGAAACGTGGCCGTATGCGTGTGGAAGACCTGACTACGGGAAATATTTTCCCGCTATCGAAAACTGATCGGCTATACGGTTCACTGCTCCACGCCAAACAGCATCCCGATCCTGTTAAGGTAAGTGAAGAACTGCACCGCCCGGTACACGCCGAAAAGGAAGCTGTTGCCGCCTATGGTATCAGAAGATAAAATCTAAAACTTAACAAACAATTACATCATGAAATATCCCATCAACGAAAATGAAATGCCCCTAAGTGAACTTGAAAAATTGGGGCTTTACAAAGACGGAGGGTTCAGTATCAGTCCGGAGAATATCGATGCCCTGCTTGCAGGGAGAAGAACCGATATGTTGAGCATGGCGGGTCTGAACATCGACGGGCTTGCCATCCGTCAACTCGATGCCAAGTTATCCCTTACCCGGAATGAGCTCGGCGATGTCCAGCTCAACATACATCCCATTTACCGAGAACCGCAATGGCATCCATTATTGAGCGATGACGAGGAAAAAGCCCTGATCGCAGGAGAACAGCACGTAGTCAGCAAGGAACAGGAGATTGACGGCAACAAAAAGAAGAAAGTCATCATTGAATATGACGACTTGACGAGGGAATTTATAGCGTATGAACCCGACGAAGTACAGGCCCCGATCAGAGTAAACGGCGAAGAACTTTCGGAAAAGCAACAGGAGGCTTTCCGTAACGGTGAAGTGGTAGAACTAACAGATGGAACCAAAATCCAACATTCAGCTACGGACAACAAGGGTATCCGTTCCGACCGAAAACGGCTTATCCTATCGGTGCTTTTGGATGGCGGTATATCTTACTTGGTGTTCAGAGGTATCAATAACCTAAAAGGTAGGTTTGAACCGCAGAGCGAGGGATATAGTGAGGGATATAACCGCGCATTGACCGATATGATGATGGCCGATAAAAAACAAAAAGATAAAGGCAATGAGAAAACCGTTCAAGACCTCGTGCTTAATCTTCGTGATAAACAGGAAAGCAGAGGCTACGGACGTGGCGTTGCAAGGTAATGGTATTTCTCCGATTGAAGTCCGAAGTACGGAACTTCTTTGCACCACATATCACTATAGTCGAGGATAACATTCTGTTTCCTTATACAATGGAAAATCAGGTATTGACCCAAGAACATTGGAATGAAAACGGTGTCCGTATTCCTGTCTGTAAAGGTATGTGGTTGGTGACGGACGGCTTGCCTGTATCCGTCACCCATCTTTTTGTCGGTCATTCCGCAAGCGATCTGTTGTGCTTTTGCCATTATCACCCCAATTGGGTTGATCCGCCCTGTTTGAGTGCATTTGCTTCATTGGGTTTATTACCAACTAAAGAACAGTTTACATGGCTTAAAATCCAATTCCCGAACGCTAAAATACATACCATATTCGATAACGGAATAAGTGGCCGTGTAGCTGATTGCAAGGTGGCAACGTGGCAGATCGGTAAAAATGCAAGGTTTAGTCTGGCCGATGACCACGGAGAGTTTTATTACAACAAAAAGAAGCACCGTATTCCAGTCAATATTTTTTCATTGAGCCGTTTTGAAAAATTATCCGGTATCCGTTCGGGTGTCCGAACCCATAAACCAAAAGCGCCATTTGAAACGTTCTATCTGTCTTTTATAAACTCTGATTAACTATAACCCTCTTATCTTTTCTTTATCGAGATAAGAGGGTTTTTAAATTGATTGAAATATTAATAGAGAGTTACTTATAGAGTTGTAAATTTGTGTTATTACAAATGTTTCTATAAAATGAAAGACGAATTAGTGCAATCATCGGTTGAACCTTTGATAAATTATTTCAATAATCTTATTCCTCTAAACGACGAGGAAACGGAACTCGTGTCTGCCTATTTCAAACCAAGATTATATCGCAAACGGCAATATGTTCTTCAAGAGGGTGACGTTTGTAACCACTTCAACTTTGTCATTCGGGGATGCTTGAGGATGTATAAAGTGGACGAAAAAGGCAATTCACATATTATTCAATTTGCTTCCGAAAATTGGTGGCTGACGAATATCGGAAGTTTCCACGAGCGTAAACCGTCCGAATTGAATATCGATGCATTGGAAGATACGATGGTTTTGCAGATAAGTTATGATAACCTCATCGCCCTTTATATACAGGTTGCCAAGTTTGACAGGATTTTTAGGGTACTGATAGAAAACAGTTTTGTTACCCTACAAAACCGACTATTGCAAAATATAAGCTCTACCGCCGAAGATAGGTACAACTCGTTTATCGAGGTGTACCCCCATTTGTCCAACCGCTTGCCCCAAACGCAAATTGCCTCATTCTTGGGCATCACGCCAGAGTTTCTAAGCAGGTTGAGAAACCGCCGTGTAAAGTAGAAGTCTTAAACTACATCAATACTATTTCTTGACATAGTTCATTGGAGCGAAGCCATACTTTGATGCAACTTTGCACTATCAAGATTATTGTTTAATTCTAAAAAAGAAATAGTATGTCCATAACATCAAAAGTAGCCGTAATCGGCTTGGGAAACATCGGTAAAACAGTTGCCAAAAACCTTGTAAAAGGAAACCGACCTGTCATCATTGCAAGTAGAAAAATAGAGGATGCCAACGCATTAGCCGAGCAGTTAGGAAGCCTTGCAACCGCTACCGAAACCGCAGAAGCTATTAAGGAAGCTGACATTATCGTATTGTCTGTTTGGTTCAACACCATCAAAGAACTATTTGAACAATACGCAGAAGAATTACAGGGGAAAATCATTATTGACCCATCCAATCCCATTGCACCGGACGAAAACGGAGGCTTCAAAAAAATCATAGGTGATAAAGAAAGTGCCGGACAGCTGAATGCGGAAATACTTCCAAAAGGGGCAAAATTTGCCAAAGCCTTTGGTACATTGGGAGCGGTTTCATTGGCTGATACAGCTTTTCAAACACCGGAAAAATCTGTACTGTTCTATGCAACGGATGACAATACAATCGACTGTTCCGTTGAGCAACTTATCGCAGACAGTGGTTTTGATGGCATAAAAGTTGGTGGCTTAGACCAGTCCATCCGTATCGAGGTTTTCGGTGACCTGCACGAATTTGGCGCTTTGGGCAGAACCGTTACGGTAGCAGAAGCAAAAGCCAAATTGTAATTAATAAAGAGGAAATATTGTTTTAGATATGATGAAAAAGTATAAAATAACCCTATTGTTTAGCCTTTTTGCTATTGTAGCAATGGGGCAAAACCTAACCTTTAAAAAACAGGAGTTTGAGCTGAATAATGTAAAGGCATCGGTTGTAAAACTTAAAGGACAGAAAGTGCTGAAAATGGAAAGGGATTTAGAGGCACTTTCTTTTGACAAAGACAACATGGTTGCTACCGTGGATGAACCCACATACGCCAAGTTGAAAGGTGTAGACTTTGAAAATGGCATTATTGAAGTCAAGGTATTAAGCCGTTTGCTCGAAAGCGCACCCGATTTTGCCCGTGGATTTATAGGGGTTGCATTCCATATTAATGACAGCAACACGAACTTTCAATCCATATACATTCGTCCAACAAATGGTAGGGCAGAAAATCAATTCCGTCGAAACCATTCGGTACAATATTTTTCCTATCCCGACTACAAGTTTGATAGGTTACGGAAAGAGTTTCCCGAAACATACGAGACTTATGCAGATATAGGTTTGGATGAATGGATTACGTTACGTTTGGAAATCAACGATCGTAAGGTACACCTTTATATCAATGGTCAAAAGCACCCTTCGTTTGTTGTCGATGAAATGAAAGGAAATACTAAAAGCGGCTCAATTGGCTTATGGGTAGACATAGGTACAGAGGGATATTTTAAGGACTTAAAAGTTATCAATAGATAATTATTGATTCAATTTCAACCAATCTAAATCCAAACCGCTAAGAAATAATATTTTAATACATTTCTAAAAACTAATAATCTATTAATACCCTGACTTCAAACAGTCAGGGTTTTTGTTTTATGTCAGTTTGTGAAAGTAAAACAGACTCTAATTTATCATTTAATCAATTCATTATGAAAATCGAACTAAAGAGCATTTATCACAGCGCCCAACTTAGTGACGAAACGGAAGCCTTTACCGCCAATCTGTATATAAATGGCGTTCATGCAGGTTATGCCAAAAATGAGGGGCATGGAGGTAACACCGACTATTATGCAAAAGACGAAAAAGGCCGAGAGTTAATCCGTCAAGCGGAGGAACACTGTAAAAATTTGCCACCGATTGAATACCCTGCCGATAAATACATGGACGCATTTTCGGTTGACATGGATCTTGAACATTATATTGACCAGCAACTTTACAAGTACATCGAAAAAAAGGAAGCAGCTAAATTCAATGCAAAATTGAATAAAACAATGTTAAAAGGAATAGTTTACGGAGTACCCGATCAATCATACGGTTCTATTACTTTTAACCTGCCACTTGTTAACGTTCTGGCTCACCCAAAAGGTCCTCAAACCGTCCTACAAACGATTAAGGATAAAATTCTGCCTAAGCTAAACGACGGGAACAAACTTTTGAACACGAACATTCCCGAAAGTATCATTAAGGCCGCTGGTTTAAAAGAAGAACAATACGTAAAGCCCACAATTCAGAATATTAGATATGGTACAATCCCCGATGTAGACGATAATAACAATAAAAGGGGTAGATCAAGATAATTTGTAACATTTCATCAGTTTTCTGTAAATACAGGTAAATCCAAACAATCCAATGATACCCCTGATCTTTTATTGGGTCAGGGTTTTTTGTTCGTGCGCCAAATTCCCGTTCAAACACCATATACTGCCAATATTTTGCTAAATTTGGAAATAGTTATTAATTAAGTGTTTGAGAGAAAATAATATATGCAAACAGATGTTTTTCACTACCCGCCTGAACTATTCGAGCTAATTGTAGAAACTATACCACTACTAAACCGTTCAAAAAAATCTGTATTGTTGTTTTTTAAAGGTGCTGGCGTGCAAGAGAGTCTTTTTAAGGACCTATCAGATAAATTGGATACGGACAAAGACAGTATAAATAAATATGAAATTTGTCGTACAATACTTACCCGTTTAAATGAGAAAAAAGAGACATTTATTCGAGAAAGACGAGAAGTACTAAAGCGAATCGTTGAATTTGAGTCCTTTACTAATTGTTGGGAAAACGACCAATATAAAGCCAAAGGATTAGTGTCTGAAATTAGGAATATAGTAAATGTAAAGGATGCGTTTACAAGAATGAAGCAGGAGAAGGAAAAAGAACAGTCAAAGCATAGTGAAGAATATAAAAGAAAAGTCCAAGAGATTAAAAAGAGGAGCGAGCAAATCGAAAAGACTAAGAAGGAGTTTTACTCGCTATTTGGTAATATAGATCCTCATGAAAGAGGTAAGAAACTTGAAAGAGTTTTAAATTCTTTGTTTTCGATATATGGCATTTTAGTTCGAGAAGCTTTTACAAGAAAAGGTGACAATGGTGAGGGTATTATAGAGCAGATTGACGGCGTTATAGAAATCGACAATCAAATTTATTTGGTTGAAATGAAATGGAAAAAGGATAAGATTGCAAGTGAAGATATTTTTGCTCATTTGGGCCGAATATACCATAGAACAAACGCTCAAGGTATATTTATATCAGCCTCAGGCTTTTCAGCTTCGGGAATTAATGCAGCAAAAGAAGCTTTAGTCAACAAAGCTATATTATTGTTGACCGATCTTGAAGAATTTTTCAACGTCTTGGAAAACGATAAAGATTTGAGCCAATATTTAAAGGCTAAAATAAGAAAAGCGATTATTGACAAAGAACCATTTACTAAACCCTAACCATTAATTCGGTTAACGTAAACATACGCCGAATTTTATATAAAAAATCAACTTATGAATAAAACAATCGGATCGTTCTGGCGAAAAGCTGATTTCCATGTACATACACCTCATTCGGCTCTCCTAAATAATTTTGGTGATGACTTCGATACGTATGTTCAAAAATTGTTTAAAACAGCAATCGAAAAAAAGGTACATATTATAGGTATTACAGATTACTTTACGATAGAAGGGTATAAAAAGATAAAAGTAGAATATTTAGAAAACCCTGAAAAACTTAAGACATTGTTTTCAAATGAAGAAATAGAAAAAATAAAGAAAATACTGTTATTACCCAATATCGAATTTCGACTAAATAAAATTATTCAAGTAAATAAATATAAGGATGGCAAAAAAATCTCAACAGAAAATGGTAGGGTAAATATGCATGTTATATTTTCCGATGAGGTGCCAATTAAAAATATAGAGGAAAATTTTCTTCACGATCTTAGGTTTATTTATGAGGCAGATGTTGAAGAAAAAGACAAGCTTAGACCCCTCAAAATTAATAATCTTATCGAGCTTGGTGAAAGGCTAAAAGGTGAGCAACCAGATTTTGTAGGATCAGCTTTGCAAATCGGTATGACAAATGCTGTAGTAGACGATAAGGATATAAACAATATTTTAACAACAAATAACACTTTTAGGGATAAATATTTAATAGTAATCCCTGCGGATGAAGACCTATCCGAAATAGCATGGAATTCGCAAGAACATCTTACAAGAAAAGTGCTTCTTTCTCGTGCTCATGCATTTTTTAGTTCCAATCCGAACACAATTCAGTTTGCATTAGGTAGAAAAACAGAAACCCCTGAACTTTTTTTAAAAGAATTTAAGTCCTTTAAACCCTGCTTATGGGGATCTGATGCTCATGAGTATGAAAAGTTGTTTGAACCTGACTTAGCAAGGTATTGCTGGATAAAATCTGATGCAACTTTTGAAGGAATCCGGCAAATACTGTTTGAACCGGAAGATCGAGTATTCATTGGAGAACAACCAGAGCTATTCAAAAGGATATTGTCTGCGAAAGGTAAATATCTCAAATCTCTTAAAGTTGAAGCAGACGCGCAATATAAAGGGGCTAAAGGAAAATGGTTTTCCAATTTTGAACTACCTTTAGGTTTAGAACTATCGGTTATAATAGGAAATAAAGGAAAAGGAAAAAGTGCGTTAGCTGATATTATTGGACTTTTAGGCAATGCCCATGTTGATAAGAAGGATTTTTCATTTTTAAACCAAGATAAATTTTGCCAAAAAGGGTATGCTGAAAACTTCGGAGGAACTCTTAAATGGATTGACGGTTCAGTCAATGGCTATTTCGGAGTGACCATGCCATCGATTTCGGTCAAACCGTGCCACTAAAAAAGATCATACAATGATATAAAAAGTTGCTGATTATTCCTGTTTTAATATTCCTTTTCTGCGGGATTCACCTTTGAGGTCTATCCTATGTGAGGAGTTTATTATCCTGTCTAATATTGCATCAGCAATAGTACCTTCACCACCGATAATATCGTACCATGCAGATACGGGTATCTGTGAGGAGATGATGGTGGATTTTTTAGCGTGACGGTCGTCGATGATATCCATAAGAGTCTCCCTATCCTGAGTATCAAAGGCCTGTAGACCAAAGTCATCAAGTATCAACAGTTCTATTTTTCCGAGTTTTTCGATCTCTTTGATGTAGGTTCCGTCTACTTTACAGAGCTTAAGTCTTTTAAAGAGCCTTGCCGTGACTGCGTATAGGGTTTTCATTCCCGACATACATGCCTGGTGCCCAAGTGCCTGTGACAGGTAGCTTTTTCCAGTTCCCGAGGCTCCGCAGATGATGAGGTTTTCCTTTCGCTGGATGAAATCCAGTGTAGATAATCTGGTAAACATATTCCTGTCCAGGTTTCTCTCGGGAGCGTACCGGATATCGGCCATGCTGGCATCCTGCCTGAATGCGGCAAGTTTCAACAGCCGTTCAATTTTTCCGTTCTCACGCTCTTCCCATTGGTGGTCGGTCAGCAGGGCAAGGTATTCATCGCAGGTGATCCCTTCAAATCTGTTCTGTTCGACGTAGTCCTGGTGCAGTCTGGCCATGGCACCAAGGCGCATGCTCCGTAGTTTCTCGATTGTCTGATTGTTCATTTTTCTTTTTTTAGATGGTTTATTTATTTGTAGGCGGAAGCTCCGCGTATGTTACCATGCGCAGGGATATGGGTTTTACAAGATTCTGTGACCTGATCGGATAGCGGTACCCTGTCCATATTGTTCTGTAGCATATTCTTGATACGCATATAGGAGCAGGCATCTGTTTGCAGTGCTCTTTTACAGGCTGCGTCGAGTCGCTCGGAACCGTAGGGCCGGTGTAACTGAATGACTCCCAGAGCCCTTTTGTAGCCTATCTCGGGGTAATCCTGCGCGGTAAGGATAAACTCCACACAGCGCAGTACGTGCTCACCGTGTACTGCAGCCTTTTTCCTGAAGAATTCCGGATTCCAGTCCGAATAGAACTTATGGGTACTGCTCAGATGGTCGGTATTGGTGACATAGCTCCCTTTGGACAGGTTGCGCTGATGTATGGCGATTCTTTGCTGGTTATGGAAGACCTCAACCAGACTGTTCGTATAGTGGATCTGGGTCTCTTTTCCGATATAGCGGAAGGGAACACTGTAATAGCTTTTATCGGGCGAGAAGTAGACATAGCCCATCTTCTGAACTTTAGCCCTTTTATAGTCCTTGAGCTCGTAGGGCACCGTGGGCAGAGGTTTAAGGTACTGCCGTTCAACACACTGGAAAAGCTCGGTACGGCTTGACTCCTTACGCTGGAACAGCAGATTGTTGTAACGCTCCAACAGCCTAGAGATCTCCCTGTTGAGATCTTCAAGGGAAAAGAAGGTCATCTCCCGCAGCGGATAGTAGATGCGCTGGTATACAAGGTGCACAGCATTTTCTACCAGTGCTTTGTCCTGGGGTGAATATCCCCGGGTGGGATTGATCACGCAGTTGTAATGTCGTGCAAAGTCCTTGAAGCTACGGTTTATATCCGCTTCGTACTTACTGGCACGGTTGACGGCAGAACGGAGGTTGTCCGATACAATGGCCTTGGGGGCACCGCCATAGAAGCTCAGTGCATGGGTGCAGCAATCTATGAAATCGGCTCTTTTCTGGCTCATACAGGCACGCACGTAGGTGTACTGGCTACAGGGAAGGACGGATACAAAGACTTCTACAGGGATAAGCTCTCCAGTTTCCCTGTTTACCAGGTGCAGTTTCTTTCCCGCAAAATCAATGTACATTTCTTCACCGGCAACATGATCGAGTTTCATAGAACCCTTTTCCCTGGGATATTTGCGTCGGTAGTGCTCCAGAAACTGGGTGTAACTGTACGGATCCCGGGCCTGACCAAAATACTGCTGATAATGGTGCTGAAAGGTGAATCCGGGGTGGGTACGGGACTGGTTGGCCTGTTCAAGATATAGCATCAGCTCATTATGACGCACGGTATCGACCGTCGTATGCGAGGTAAAGAGTTCGGATAATGCTGCCGCATCCAGCTCAAGTAGTTCCCCGAGGGGATGATCGCTTGCCGAAAAAAGTTGCATATACGTATTCACCGTATTGCGGGAGATCCCAAGGATCGAGGCTATCCTGCGGTTGCTGATACCGTCAAGGTGTAAAGTAATGATCTGTTTTAAGTCCATCGGATCAAGTGTGTTGGCCATATCGCTTTTTCTAAATACAGCGATAAGGTAATTGCTTGATCTTTTAAAGTGGCACAAAACGAACCGTAATATTCCGGTGATATGGCAGCTCTGATAATCCAACATTAAGCTGGCACAAAACGAACCGTAAACAAACTATGCTATTTCAAACTAAATTGGCACAAATTGAACCGAAATAAGTGGCATCATCCGACCAAAATGACTGGCACTATTCGAACCGTAATATCCAGTCAACTCAAAAAAATTAAATGATACTGTAGATTTTTCAGATATTGAGCGAGTAAAATACATCCCGCAAGCATATCTTGAAAAACTATGTAATGACGAGGAAACTAAATTCAAAGATGAAATTAATAAAGTTGTTTTCTCTCGTTTAGATGATTCTGACAAACTTGGTAGAAAAAGTTTTGATGATTTAGAAAAATACAGCTCTGAGTTAATAAATCAACAGATAGAATCAGAAATCGGTAAACTAAACCTTTTAAATAAAAACATTCTTATATTAGAGGAAAAGAAAAAACCCGAATATAAAACTGGCCTCGAAAACAATAGAAAATCGAAACAGATAGATTTGGATAATTTAAAAAAAGAAAGGGAAAAATTATCCGTTGTTCAGAATCCCGAAAACGATCCAAACCTAACTGCGGAACAAAAAGAAAAACTTGAAAGTCTTGCGAATATAGGAGTAGAAATAAATCGACTCGAAGCAGAAATTAAGTCTGTTCAAGACGATTTAAGAAAACAAAAAATATCCCATTCCAATTTAAACTCATTGTTGCAAGAAGTTTTATATCAAAAGCAATATTTTGAAAATTGGAAGAATGAGAAAAAAGATATTTTTAATCAATATCAGATAGATATTGACAAGACGTTGCTACTTACTATAGATACTTCTATTATCCAACAAAAAGTCGACGTTCTTGCAGAAAAAATTCAAAACAACGAAGGACTTATATCTCCTGCTTCTACAATTGTAAATGGAAAGGAAATTAGCCTTACAATCCAATTAAATGAACATGTTGCCAATAGAACTCAAATTGGCGTAGAGCTGGAGAAACCCTATCGAGAATATCAAGACTATCTTAATCAGATTAAAGACTTCGAGTCAAAGGAGAAAGAGGTATTAGGAGATGAATTTACACCCGGCACTCTTTCGTTCTTTATTGCTGAATTAGAATATTTGGATAAGTCACTGAATACGGAATTGGAGAATGAAATAGCAAAGCGAAATAGTGCTATATCTATCATATTTGGTCTTAAACAAAAGATACAAGTGATCTATAATAAAATGAAAGGTGCGATTACCGACGTTTTGAAGGAATTTGCGGACGGACAAAATATTACCATTGAAACGTCTTTTAAATTGGATAAACTATTCAATGTTAAATTCTTCGAATTCGTAAACAGATATGGCGATTTCTACCAAAATGGTGACGAGCATCTTAAAAACCTAATCAACAGATACAATTTAAATGGAATTGAAGATATAACAAGCTTTATAAATGAATTGTTGAGTAGTAAAATCTTCATAAAGGAAGGACGTCAAGGGGATTTCTATAATTTTTTATGTTCTTTAGATTATTTAAAGCCAGAGTATGATCTTCGATTAAATAATAAGGGATTAAATCAGCTTTCACCCGGTGAAAAAGGGGGGTTACTTTTGGTGTTTTACCTTGTCTTAGATAAAGACAACAAACCTCTTATTATTGACCAACCAGAGGACAACCTTGATAATCAAAGTGTGGCGGAAATATTGGTTCCCTATATTAAGAGAGCGAAAAAGTTTAGACAAATTATTATGGTCACTCACAATCCAAATCTTGCGATAGTGTCAGATGCTGAACAGATTATTTTTATGGATATAGACAAAGAAAACGACTATACTATATCATTTGATGCTGGAGCCATCGAAAATAAAATTATTAATAATCACATCGTAAATATTTTGGAAGGCAAAATGAAAGCCTTTGACAACCGTAGAGTGAAATATAGAAGACACAATTGATATGTCATTATTTACAGCCGGAATTTATTTAAAAACCGTTACAAATACGTAACGAAGCAAAATTTTGCAGTTTCAAAAATTGTTCATATATTGCTTCTGTAAAGCAGAAATGGCATTTTTCAACCATTTCCAAGATATATGACCATCAGACTCATAATCTTTTGGTCCCTGGTTCGAGCCCAGGTGGGAGCACAAAAAATCCTCATCATGCGATGAGGATTTTTTATTATCGGGGTTTCCCTATATCTCCTTTCGATTATCGTCCGATTCAATATCGATCAATTTATTGTAAGGGTCTATGCCGACCTGTTGGGGTTTTTGATCAACAACTAGCGTCATCGTATTGTTGATTCGATCGATTTTATGCTTTTTTAGATAAAGCTCCTGACGTTTATTACCGTCTTTGCTTTTCTTATCCGAGAAAACGCCGACTTCAATATAGTCTGCCAATGGCAATGATTTCAGGGTCACACGATCTGATTTCTTAAAGGACAGTGGCTGTCCACCTTCGTCATTGTAACTCTTTTTCCCATTGCCATCTACGCGGTATTTAGAAACTTCAAATTGGATATCAACCTGATATTTACCATTCTTAAGTTTCTTAGAACTTACTTTTTCTATTTTGTTGTTATATAGGGTGATCGTTTCAAACATATCTTTAATCAGGTAACGTAAGGAATCTGGAGTCGCCTGTCTAAAACTATCCACAAACTCCGACGACGTTGTATACGGTGGGTTTTGAAACGCTGTACGTTGTAAATAAGATTGAGCTGTCCGGTAAAAAAGATCCTCGCCCAGATAATCGCTCAAGGCATACAGTACCAAGGATCCCTTTTGGTAATGAATATACATTTGATTTTCATTATACATCAACGGCTTTTCACCGAGTTTTTCGGCACTTCGCCCTTGTAAATAGCCATCGAGCGCATCTTTGAGAAACTTACGCATCTGCCCTTTCCCATATCTTCTTTCCAAAACCTTTAGCGATGAATATTCCGACATACTTTCGGACATCAATGTCGCCCCCTGCACATTGGCTCCTACCACTTGATGTGCCCACCACTGATGTGCAATTTCATGGGCTGTTACCGCGTAGGGATAATCGACTGCATCTTCCTTTTTCTCATTGACATCAGCAATAAAGCCGATCGCTTCGGAAAAAGGAATAGTATTGGCAAAGGACTGTGCGAAAGTTCCTGCTGTGCGCGGAAATTCAATAATACGTAATTGTCGATGCGGGTAAGCACTATATTCTTTCGTATAGTAAGCCAAAGAAGCTTTACTGGAAGCCATCATGCGATCGAGGTTATAGGTATGCCCCTTATGGTAATAGATCTCTAAATTAACCCCGTTCCACTTATCTTTTTTGACTTCATATTCGGCAGAATTAAAAGCAAAAAAGTTCAGGATTTCCGAATCCATCTTATACTGATAGTACTTACGACCATCTTTTTCCCATTCTTTTGTGAGATAGCCTGGAGCAATAGCCAACTGATTTTTGGCTGTGCTAACCGTAGCTTCAAAACGGATCCAATCGGCATCATTAGATATATAGTTATTCTGAAGGGCCCTTTTGTCAGTCTGTGGAGCCATTCTATCCCGGTGTGGCAGTCCGTATTTCTTTCGAATATCATTATCTACCAGCTCGCCACGGTCAAGATAGCCTATATTCGGAAAAAGCATATTGTTGATAAAAGTGCCATTGCCCTTCACAGGAGACTTTTCATTTATCCAGGTGTTGGCCGGACTAGCCGTGCTAAATTTCAATACAATAGAATCGCCCGGAGCCATAGGCTTTTCGAGTTTATAAATATTGAAATTATATTTATCGTCGGCCGATATCAATTTATTCGGCACACTTAAAGAAAAGGTATAATCGTAATCATTATAATTGACGAAAATGGAATCTATAGGCGTATTCGTCTTGTTTTTTAGCACATAGGCCGCATTCGCTTTAAAACTACGCTTATCGGGAAAAATATCTAAATTAAACTTGACATCCACGACACGGGGCTGCGGCCCGTATTGGTACTTTTTATATTTCTTCTCCCATTCCACAGCCTGCTTTTCATGATCTAAACTGGTATAATAGGGATTTTTAACATGATTTTCGTAATAGATTGCAGCACCGATGCCGATAAAGCCCGCAAAGGCAAAAATGAGTATCGCCGTTGTTACCGGCCCCAAGTTCGTCTTAAAAATACGCCAACGCTCGCTAACTCCTGAAAAACTACCTCTCCGCCACAATAGCAGGGCTATAACAGCAAAGAACACCGCAAAAAGTAGCCAATAAACCCGATAGGTTAAAAACGGTAGAACGTAACCAAATCCATCCATATCCGAGTAATCGAGATCCGGTCCCTGGTTAAACTGATAGATTTCCTGTTCTACACCGACCATGGATAAAAAAGGTAATCCAATAAAGAGGGTCAACAACACAAAAAATCCAGCCAGGTAATTCTTGAAAAGCGTATGGACAAAAAGCGAAATGAAGAGCCACACCAAGTTTGACAGCATACCGTATACCATCAGGTGCATCACATATTGTCCGATTTCAAAATTATAATATCGATAGTATATTTGGAAGCCCATGCAGGTCACAATCACAACGGCCAGCAAGGTTAATTGCATCAAAAGAATTGCGAGAACCTTCGATCCCATAAAAGCCCAGTTGGGTACCGCTGTGGTATCCAGTAGTCCTCCCATCCGAGTAATACTTCCACGATGCACAAGAAGTCCCGTAAAAAGAAAAGTGAGAATCAGCAGGAAAAATTTAAATGTAGTCCCCGGGATCATCAGCATTTTCCAGGTCACGGGATAGGTCGACGTTCCGAATATCGAACCAATGGTACTTGCCATTAAGATAATGAACAATACCCCTACCAAAGTCAATATTAAAAACACCGGATTTTTGACAATATATCGGTAGTCATACCGTGCCATCATCCACATTGTTCTTAAATAATGAAATGTCGAAAAATCATAATTTACTTTAGGTAGATTGATTTTGAAGACACTATCAAAGTTATTTTTGGTTAAACGGGCTCCTTTTTTCGACGATTTAAAGGAAATCGAATGTTGTGAAAAAGAAAACAACACATAAAACCCGCCAATGAATAGGGCTGCGACCGCAAGCCATATTAACCGGTTATAAATAACAGCTCCAGTAAATGGCAGATTGTTTACATTCTTCTCTTCAGGAGACCAGTATTGTGTATAATACGAGATGGCACTATCCCCAAAAGGATCGATTAATGCCCCTACGAAACGGTTGTCCATGTTGTTTGCCAGATTCTGAACCAGCACCTGAAGAATAATAAGAATCAGCACCGCAACAAAACCAACGTATACGTTTCGTGTCAATGTTACCAGCACAAAGATAATTGCACTAAAAATAATGAGATTAGGGATAACCTGCACAAGATAGGTTTGTAAATAAGCCCCAACCTGAATCGGCCCCAAAAGGGATTGATTGATGCCTGGTACAAATTGTGCAACGATAATCCCCAGGGTTGAAGCAAATACAATAACCAATACAACAGCCACCGATCCAAAGAATTTACCGAGTAGATAATCCGTTTTTGAGAAAGGGTAACTGAAAAGTATCGTATGCACCTGATATTGAAAATCCCGGTAGACGCAGGCTCCAACGATGGACGGTATCAAAAAATAGATAATAGTCGACATGCCATTGACCATGCCGTTAATCGCCCAAGGAGAATTCATCATGGTGTTGGACGAAGTCGTGGCCGTTATACCATCAAAAATACCAAGCGAAGACAGCATAATGAACAGCGAAAGCGCAAAGAAGAGTGCCATATAGATGTAGACGGCAGAACTCTTAAACCAACGCGCAAACTCAAAATTAAAAATGGCTTTAAACATGGCGTTGATCATTTTTTAGCGCTACAAAATAGACATCCTCCAATTGACCTTGAGCGTTCACAAATGATTCATCAGGACGCTCATCGCTGTACACCCGAATATTGAGCGTGTTGTCCTGATTGTAATTGGTTGAAATAACGTTATATTTTTGTGTATACTCATCCAATTGATCCCGACTGATGATACGTACCCAGATTTTACCTTCCAATTGATCAATAGATTCTTTTGGAGTGCCCCTCAAAAGGATCTTTCCTCCATTCAGAATGGCCAACTCATGGCAGAGTTCACGCACATCATCCACGATATGCGTGGAAAAAATAACGGTATGATCGGTACCTATCTCGCGTAGCACATTTAAAAAACGATGTCTTTCCGCTGGGTCAAGCCCTGCGGTCGGTTCATCAACAATGATTAACTTAGGATCATTCAGCAACAATTGCGCTATACCAAAACGTTGCTTCATACCGCCCGAATAACCACTTACACTTTTATTGCGCACGTCCCAAAGATTGGTTACCTCAAGAACACGATTGATAATGGCATCCCGATCCGCTTTAGATTTAATTCCTTTCAATTTTGCAAAATATTGCAGCAGGTCTGATGCCGACAGATTGGGATAAACACCAAATTCCTGTGGTAAATAACCCAAAACTTTCCGCAAATCAAGCTGATTTTTGAGTACATCAATATCACCAAAAGTAATACGCCCACTGTCGGGTTTCTGAAGCGTCGCAATCGTCCGCATTAAAGAAGATTTGCCTGCACCATTTGGCCCCAGTAGACCAAACATCCCAGGCTTGATTTCTAAGTTTACGCCATCTAAAGCTTTTACCCCATTAGAATAGGTCTTACTAAGGGTCTCTATTGATAAATTCATAATTTACTTTAACTGTTAATAATATGTTAGTATACCGAAACAATGATATGTTACATCAATATAGTAAAAGTTAAAAACAAACGAAAATAAAAGGCTCGTTGTAGACAGGACTATGGACAAAGCAACAGCATTTTACTAGTTAACTATCCATTGGAAAAAGTGCGTCTCCAGCAGGACCAAAAAATCTGGATAGGGATCAGAAAGAATGAAGAAGTCTACTGGAAACTCCGCAATAATGGCTGGGTACTACAACGAAAAGACCCCCTAAAGCTACGGCTGACCTGAAAATCAACGTATTCAACCTGCATCCCCAGTGCTGAGAGTTTGTCCCCTAAGTAGGCAAAAATAGGATCTGTCACATAGACCTCCGGATTAATGGCACAAACTCATTTTCTACAAAGATCATAACACTGATTTTAGTACAATTTGCTTTTTTTTAATAGAAAAAGCAACTATTTGAAAGAGGAAACTAAATTCCCAAAACCCAGCGTACATTGAACAAATCAGTTACCTCAATAAATTTATGTGCTGTATCACCAGATTTATTTTTGATCCTTTGGGATGTAAGTTTTCCGATTAATTCCTCGCGATCAGCATTGTCCTGACAGGGAACAAATACAGCTACATAGTTTCCCACTTTCCGACCTTCATTGTGTACGAGATCGGAGCCATAGATGACAATGCGTTCGGAAATAAGAGCGGCACTCACCACAGGAGTTTCAACATAGCCTTGAAGGGGTTCTTCGAACATCTCGAAATGTAAAGTGCCCCCGAAACAGGTCTGGTAAAAGGTAAGTGCTGCCCTACAGTTTCCTGAGAATGTAATGAATATTCCGCTTTGCAAGCGTTCCATCTGCTCAACTAGCATAATTTAAATTGATTAAGCGTCCGGTATTTCAGGTTCCACAAGCTTTTTCATTTTTTCCAAAGATTCTTGCCAGCCAAGATAACACATCTCCGCGGGAATAATCTCGGGAATTCCGGTCTGTTCAATCTGAAGTTCAGTGCCACAGATCACTTTACGCAAAGAAACAGTCGTAGTCATTTCACCTGGTAAATTAGGGTCATCAAAGCGGTCCACGTACTTGATAAAACCATTTGGTTCAATCTCTAGATACTCACCACCGAAGGAATGACTATGACCTGTACTAAAATTGGTGAAAGTCATTTTGAAACTTCCCCCGACTTTAAATTCCATGTGTTGTACGGTACATAGAAAACCATAAGGAGGAAGCCAGCTGGCATGTGCTATCGGGTCTGCAAAAGCACGGAACACTTTTTCAGGGCTCGCCTGAATAATTCGATGTAAAGAAACATGATTCGTTTTCATAGCTATATCGTTTATAAATAAATTACTACTGCTGGTTTTTTGTTTTACTTTTTTTATTAGGCATTATTTTAGGACAATCCAATCTAATAAGGCCTTAAACAACTGAGGTCTGATGATACGTTCCTGTGTTGCTCATATCTTTGCTGCTCAAGCGGGCTATTCTACCCTGATAGACGTAAGAAACAGCGAGTACCGCCAATATCACAATAGGCATGGCCATAAATGCAGCATTTTTGTCAACACAGGCATGACTGATAAAAGCAAATATCAAGTTAAATGTCAATCCAGCATAAGCCCATTCTTTTAATTTACCTGGAACCTGTGGTACAGCAATTGCAATAACGCCCAACACCTTACAGATGATTAATGCATAGGCAAAATAGTCGGGGTATCCCAACGGTTTTGTGCCCGCATTGATATATTGAGGAGCAAATAATAGTGTTCCAAGTGGCATTAGTCCTTCCCAGAGAACTATAAATACCGTTGCTATCCAAAAAGCAATTTTGTTTTTTTTCATTGTATAAGTCGTTTGTGTAAGTGTATAATTTCAGTTCTGATTCACCTTGAAGTCAGGAAATATTAATTCGCAGATTCTACGTAGTTTACGAAGTTATTCAGAATAGCCTCCCAACCCGATTTTTGCAATTCAGGATCATTTTCCTGTTCCGCTTCAAATACTGTAGTTACGTTAGTTTGCCCTTCCGTTTCCGAGAAAAACGTGTTTACAGTTCTTCCATCAGCCATGGTATAAGCAATTTCGCGATATAGATTTACTGTATGGTAGGTTCCTTCGAAGTCAAACCCAAAGCTTCCGTCTTTCGCCTCCATTCTATTTTTAAAAGTTCCATCTACACGAAGGTCATTTTCACTACTTGGGCAGTGCCAGCTCGGATCTGCCGTATTCCATTGCATGATATCCACAGGATTGTTCCAAAGTTTCCATACTTTTTCTACAGGAGCGTTAATCGCGGCTTCAACTGTAATTTTTGTCTGTCTTTTCATTGTTTTTCTATTGTTTATATTGATATAACAAAGATGCAAAGGATCACAACATTGCGGCTGTTGCAAAGACGACAACTTTAGGGGTAGATTACGACAAAAACTATTTGTACCTTTATATCATAAACCAAAAATGATATGCAAATCTCTGTTTTTGTTCCCGAATACGGCACTATCGAAGGTATTACCCCTGCGTTCAGAACCTTTCATACGGCCAATGAATTTCTAACGGCCTTTGGAAAACAGCCTATTTTTGAAGTCGAATATGTAGGTTTAACGACTTACGTCCCGGCCAATAGCGGGGAGTATACCATCAAGACAAACCGACTACTACAGGACGTTCAGAAAACAGATCTGCTTATTATACCGCCTATTTTTGGCAACATAGAAAAAGGAATACGTGATAATGCCGAAGCCATCCCTTATTTCACAAAACTGTACCACAAAGGGGCTAGTCTTGCCAGTCTATGTGTGGGTGCTTTCCTGCTCGCTGAGACCGGTCTTTTAGATGGGAAAAAATGTTCGACACACTGGGCACATATCGAAGAGTTCAAGGAAAAATACCCCCACATTGAAATTGAAGATGGTGCCGTGATCACTGAACATGAAAATATCTACAGCAGTGGTGGCGCGAGCAGTTTATGGAATCTGATCCTCTATTTAGTGGAAAAGTATGCCGATAGGGAAACAGCCGTACTCATAGCCAAATATTTTGCACTGGATATCAGCCGGGATAATCAATCGCAATTCGCCATATTCAGAGGCCAACGTAATCATGCTGATCTGGATATCCAACAAGCTCAAGACTATATCGAGAAGAAGTACGAGGAGAAAATTACAGTCGAAGAACTGGCCAATCATGTCAATATTGGGCGGCGAACATTTGAACGGAGATTCAAAGAAGCAACCAACAACACGCCTGTTGAATACCTGCAACGCGTACGCATCGAAGCTGCAAAAAAGTTCTTCGAAGCATCACGAAAAAACGTCTCTGAGGTCATGTATGATGTAGGTTATACAGATACAAAAGCCTTTCGAGATATTTTCCGAAAAATTACTGGCCTTACACCAATAGATTATCGAAACAAATTTGCCAAGGTGACCGCCGATGTTGCCATCGAGCAATAAGCTTTGATAAACAATAAAGCCACTCAGGGGAGTGGCTTTATCATTGATCGGATTTCTTACTTTTATTTTAACATCATTTCCCGGATATACTTCACCGGTGAATTGCCAAAGCTCAGGAATTTTTCATTGAACGCCTTCAAATTAAACTGTTTTCCTTCTTTTTGCTTCACAGCTTCCCTAAGATCATAAATTTCTTTATATCCCGTAAAGTAAGATGTCAACTGCACGCTGCTCACCGACACACGTTTCCATTTTCCGGCTGCTTCAGCCTGCTGTTGAAACGCTTCATCAACCAACAAATGCATGGCGTCTTTTTCACTCATATTTTTCACATGGACGCTATAATCGAGTATCGCATTGCAAACAGTACGCAGATGCCATTTGTACCACATTAACCACATTTCTGGAGCATTGTCTCCGTAACCATTTTCGAGCATCATTTGTTCGGTATAGACAGCCCAGCCCTCAATCATTGCACCATTTCCTAAAATACTCTTGATGAGACTCGGCGATTGGTTGGCATACACCAATTGGGTATAATGACCTGGAATAGCCTCGTGGATATTGAGTATCTGTAAAATGTAATGGTTATACTCCCGAAGGTAACTTTCCGTTGCCTCTTTCGTCCAACCGGTCAGACTGCCCACATTGTAATAGGTATTTCCGCCTTTATCGTATGGACCAGGTGCACTGATTGAAGCTCCTGCAACACCAGCCATATAAGCAGGCTCTTTACGCACCACGAGCGGCTTGCTATCATCGATGTACAATAAATCCTTTTGTTTGACAAATGCAACCAGCTTCGGTATCTGTGCTTCGATAGCTGATTGAAACTCTTCTGCTTTGACATGTTTGACAGACAGGGTGTCGATCATTTTTCGAATGACAAGCAAACTATCGGATGGCAAGGACGATTTTCCAAAATATTTAGGCCACAGCTCTTTGCTAATTTTATACATCTCTCTGTGTAAATAGCTTTTTCTTGCTAGAGCAGCCTGATAAATCTGTTCTGCCGTTGAACCCGATTGGATATCGAAATCAAATTTCTTGTCATAAAGTTCTTTTCCTAGTCTAAAACTTCGTGGAGAAGGGTTAGGTGTCACTTTTAAAAATTGAACATATCCGTTAATCGCCGCAATAGCTTGTTGTGAAGCCTTCTGGATGGCATCCTTTTCTGATGTCGGCAGATCGGATTTTTTAAGTGAATCCCGTAAATCGTTTTCGAACACAGATAAACCACCCAAATTCTGTTGAATGGCCAAATCGGTCAAGACCGTGGCCGGATTTTTAAGCTGTCCTTTCGCCGCCTCATAGTAGGCCGGAATCTTCGTCAACCGATGATATATCGCTTTAAGTCTGGTCGATAAAGGCGCATAATTCTCGGCAAGCATAAAAGCGATCGTCCCACCAACATTGTACGAAGAAGGATTCCACTCATACGCGCGCTCTTTTTCAATCGCCCAAATATTGGATTCAAGATAGTTTTGAATCAGATGATAATCTGTTTGCTGAGAAAGATTCAACGTACTCAGATCAAAATTTTTAAGGCTGTCCAAATGTCTTTTCGAAAACTCCAGTCGTAGTTTTTGCGCATCAGCATCAGGTATGGTCAACAAGGAATCATACTGATGGAATCCGACCTGGGTAGCCCATTCCGGATTTTCCTTCCAAAGCTGTAGAATAAAGCGGTCCTCATACGATTTAAATTTTTCATTCGCAGCAGTATCAACAGTAGATTGTCGGTCCTGAGTTCCCGATCCACAGGAAGCCATTAGGCCCAATCCAAAGATAGCAAGGGTATATGTTATAAGTTTCATTGGAGTATTTTGCCTAAAATTAACATTATTGTTGATGAATTTCAGCATTTTACTCCAATAATTTACAACTATAACCAGGTATGAAATTTCCGAATAAACCAATTTTTCACCCACTGCGTCATTAAACAATAGCAGATCAAAATGCCGATAAGCCATGGAAAATAAGTTAGAGGCAGTGCCTCCATTTTTAAAGCAGCAGCAAATGGTGTAAACGGCAAAACAACACCGATAATCATCATCAAACTCGTCAACGCCACAACCGGCGCTGCAGCCCAGCTTTGAATAAAGGGTATTTTCTTGGTTCTTATCATATGGATAATCAATGTTTGTGAAAGCAATCCCTCCACAAACCAACCAGTCTGAAAGAGTGTTTGATCCGATACGGTATTGGCCTTGAACACGAAAAACAATACTGCAAAAGTGGCAAAATCAAACAGTGAACTTATGGGACCAATAAATAACATAAACTTAGAGACACTGCCAGCGTCCCATTTCTTTGGCTCGACAATAAATTCCTCATCCATACTGTCCCAGGGAATAGCTACCTGCGATATATCATAGAGTAGATTCTGAATAAGCAGATGCACGGGCAGCATTGGAAGAAATGGAAGAAAAGCGCTAGCACCAAGCATACTGAACATATTGCCGAAATTGCTGCTCGCCGTCATCTTGATATATTTAATGATATTGCCAAAAGTTCGACGCCCGTAAATAACCCCTTTTCGCAGCACCATAAGATCCTTTTCCAAAAGAATGATATCTGCGCTTTCCTTGGTGATATCGACAGCCGTATCCACGCTGATACCGACATCAGCCTCCTTAAGTGCCGCTGCGTCATTGATGCCATCGCCCATAAACCCAACCGTATGCCCCTTTTCCCTTAATGCCTTCACAACACGAACTTTTTGGAGCGGACTTAATTTCGCAAATACCGACACCCGATCAACACATTGATTTAGCTCGCTGTCCGTGATGCTATCTAATTCATTTCCATTGACGATCCGATCCACCGGAATGCCGACATCCAGACAGATTTTGCGTGTAATAATCTCATTGTCTCCAGTCAGTACTTTAATCGCAATCCCCAATTTCTGCAAGGCTTCAATCGCAGGCTGTGACGATGGTTTGGCCGGATCCAAAAAGCCAATAAATCCGGTCAACGTCATTTTCGCTTCATCCGCAACAGCATAGGTCAACGGGTGACTACCTTCAAATTCTCGGATAGCAACCAATAAAACACGTAATCCCTCCTCGTTCATCTTTCTTGATGTTTTCAATACAATTTTACGCATCGTATCGTCCATCGGTACTGTACGGTCATTTTCGACATGCAGGCTACGGTCATCTCCCGGATCAAAAGCATGTGTACATAACTCAAGCATTTCCTCTACGGCCCCTTTACAGATCAATAGGTGTTTGCCATTATGCTGTTTGAGAACCACAGACATCCGTCGCCGCTGAAAATCAAATGGGATCTCGTCAATTTTCAAATATTGATCCTCCACTTTCAGGTAATCGTGCAATTCGACATGTTCCAGCACAGCCTTATCCATCAGATTCTTCAGACCTGTCTGATGAAAACTATTGAGATAGGCCCATTTGAGTACCTCGTCATCTTCGACACCGTAGACGTTCAGATGTTTTTCCATGACGATCTTGTCCAATGTCAGTGTTCCTGTTTTATCCGTGCATAGAATATCCATGGCACCTATATTTTGGATGGAATTTAGCCGCTTGACGATGACTTTACGTTTGCTCATATTGACAGCGCCCTTTGCCAAGTTAGCGGTGACAATCATGGGCAGCATTTCGGGGGTTAAACCTACAGCAACAGCAATGGCAAACAGTAGCGCTTCCGTCCAGCTATCCTTCATCAATCCATTGATCAAGAAGATCAGCGGAACCATGACCAGCATAAAACGGATCAATAAAAAACTCACCTTATTTATCCCCTTATCAAAACTTGTTTCGGGACGTTCGCCAGTAATCGATTTGCTGATACTTCCAAAATAGGTATAGCTTCCCGTCGTTACAATCAGGGCTGTCGCCGATCCGCTAACGACATTGGTCCCCATAAAACAAATATTACAAAGTTCAATAGGTGATTTATTCCCTGCATCCCGGATCGGCAAATAATTCTTCTCTACAGGAAGCGCCTCTCCGGTCAGCATACTTTCACTCACAAAAAGATCCTTACTCTGAATAATACGGCAATCTGCAGGAATCATATCCCCTGCGGAAAGGTATACAACATCTCCCGGCACCAGCTCAACAATAGGAATCTCTCTTTTCCCTTTAAATTTCCGCAATACTGTCGCCGTAGTTTTCACCATACTTTTTAATTTTTCTGCGGCGGCATTACTTCGATACTCCTGTACAAAACGAAGCAGTGCACTGACCAAAATCATAATGGACACCACAACAACTGTTTTATAATCCCGTTCGCCAACCTCCGGAAGCCCAACATCGATAATAAAGGAAACAGTGGCAATCAATAACAGAATATATATAAAGGGGTTAGCAAAAGATTTCAATAGCTGCACATACCACTTTGGGGCCTTTTGATGTTTCACCTCATTTAAACCAAATTTCTGTTGACGCTCCGCAGCCATTTCATCTGTAATCCCTTCTCTGCTCGTTTCTAACATCGCGCAGGCAAGTTTTTCATCCTGACTGGCCACCCCCTGCAATTTGGTCACAGTCCCTACATTCATTCCATTGGAACTGATCATATTGTGCAATGGATTCCTTGTTGTTTTATTGTTCATTTTAATCATAACCCTATAGCCCGTTTCATGTTAATTTCCGTAAACCCCATTCTTATTACCGATCCAATTCGTATTACAAATCCGACTCGGTACCAATAATTTCCCAGCTTATTTTTGTTACTCTTTCTTCAATGGTCAATCGGCTAGCCATCCGTTCGATAAGACTGTCTTGCTGACCGATGGCTCTAACAATAGCCCTAATGACAACAGTGTTAGTAGCCAGGGTATCGTCACTCGAAAGGGAAGACAACAATAGCTTTTCGTTACTGCTGAGCATCTGCATCAATAAAACACGAATATGATTTTCGATGTCTATCCCACAGCCTATGGTCAGTAGATATTCGGTCTGGGATGCTGCCGATTTATTAAAAGTCAAGAAGGCCATTTTTTGTCCGATTGGACGAAAGATCAGGTGTGTAAAAATAATAGCCAGCGCAACGACAGATGCTTGGGCATACAAACCTAGACCGGAGAGCGCGCCTACTGCCGCCGAACACCAAATCGTCGCTGCCGTGTTCAGGCCATGCACATTCAAACCGTCCTTCATAATCACACCAGCGCCAAGAAAACCAATTCCACTGACCACATAAGAAGCGATCCGTCCGGTAGCATCACCGCCAATTTCTATGGAAAGTAACACAAAAGCTGCTGCTCCCAACGAAACTAATGTATTCGTCCGAAGTCCCGCATTTTTCTGGCGCCATTGGCGCTCTACGCCCACAGCAGCGCCCAAAAGCAATGCAGCAAATAATCGTATGGTAAATTCAAAAACACTCATCTCTTTATCCTCCTTTGCCTGCAAAGGTCCACATTCCTCCCCCCATGATTCGTTAGAGATCTTTTAGAAAATTATTAGAATTTTATTAGAGAAATACTTAAATTAAAAAACTATAATACAAGCACTTACAATTTAAATATAAAATTTACAGATCAAGCTGTCCAATTTCTTTAACTTCAAGCATTGTTGTGGTGTAAATCAGTTACACTAAAAACAATAAAAAAATGGAACAACGAATTAATTTTTTCGCAAAAGGGCAAAACGCCATGAAATCGATGTTTGGAATAGGTGCATATCTGAGCAAGTGCTCGATAGAACAAGAGCTTTTGCATCTTATTTATTTCCGTGTATCACAAATCAATGGCTGTGCTTATTGTCTGGATATGCATTCAAAAGATCTACTGGACACCGGAGACCAACCACAACGATTGTTCTTATTGGATGCCTGGCGGGAAGCCCCGCTGTATAGCGAACGTGAACGTGCTGCACTGGAATGGGCCGAAGCCGTGACGAAAATTACACATGGCGATGTATCGGACGAGGTTTATGCAAAAGCAACTGCAATATTTTCGGAAGAAGAACTTATTGACCTGACCTTGGCCATTACAGCAATCAATTCCTACAATAGGATCAATATTTCCTTCCGCACACAAGCAGGAAGCTACAAAGTTGGACAGCACAAAGTACAGCCAACCTCATAAATACGAAACGTATATTTACACGATAAATTAAACCATAAAAATGAAAGATTTCATCTTATTATTTCGTCAGGGGGCCAATGAGCAAAGTCAACTGACAGAAGAAGAAGCAAAAGCTGTGAACAAAAGGTGGTTCGACTGGATCCATGACATCGATACGCAAGGTAAACTGAAGGATCATGGCTCCCGTCTTGAGCCTGCCGGAAAGGTATTAAAGCCGGGCGGTATCGTTACGGATGGACCTTTTGTGGAAATTCGGGAGAGACTCGGCGGTTTTATTGTCGTCGCAGCAGAGGATCTTGACGAAGCCACAACATTGGCCCATGGCTGTCCTATTCTCGATTTTAACGGAAGTGTAGAGATACGTGCACAGCTCAACTAATCATAATATACAGGATCGGCTGTACACCGACATAGCCGATCCTATTTTAAACTTATGGATCCAGATTTTCTAAAACAGCTTTTCCAGCAAGAATTTACCAAAATAGTCGCTGTCATCAGCAAGAGTTTTGGCCTCCAGTACATCGAAATAGCGGAAGATATCGTCAGCGAAACGTTCTTAGTTGCCACAGAATCCTGGCAGACCAAAGGCGTTCCTGCAAATCCTACGGCTTGGCTGTACAGGGTTGCAAAACAAAAAACCTTGGCCCAGTTTAGAAGAAATAAAATATTTACAGATAAAATCATCCCGGTAGTACGGCAGCGGGAGCCAGAAGCGGAGAGCTTTGACGAGTTTAGTTTCTCGCAGGAAAATATTAAAGACAGCCAATTAAAAATGCTGTTTGCCATCTGCACGCCAGCAATTGCCAGTGAGGCACAAATTGGTCTTGCCCTTAGAATCCTCTGTGGTTTTGGTATAGAAGAAATTGCCGAAGCATTTCTTTCCAACAAAGAAACCATCAATAAGCGCCTATTCAGAGCAAAGGAAAAACTACGTTCAGAAAAAATCGAACTCGAACTGCCTTCCGAAACAGAAATTATCAAACGCCTCGATAATGTACTCCATATTATTTACCTCTTATTTAATGAAGGGTATTATTCTAAAACCCAAAATCAAATTTTACGAAAGGAGCTCTGTATTGAAGCGTTACGCCTTGCGCTTATGCTTTCATCTTATGAAAAAACCAATACACCCAAGACCAATGCGCTCATTGCGCTGATTTGTTTCCATTCTTCCCGCTTCGAGGCAAGGCTGACCAATGAAGGTGATTTCATTTTGTATGAGCAACAGGATGAGGAACGCTGGAATCAAGAACTCATCCATCAGGGGCTTTATTTTCTGAAGAATGCGGCATTGGGCGACGAACTCACATCTTATCATCTGGAGGCGAAAATTGCGCAATGCCATTGTATAAAGGAAGACAGTCCAGAAAAATGGACCGAAATCCTGCAGTGGTATGACCGTTTATTAGTCGTCAATTATTCCCCCGCAGCTGCATTAAATAGAATATTTGCCCTATATAAAGTAAAAGGCGCTAAAGCTGCATTGGCCGAAGTAAAAACCTTACAGCTAGAAGACAACCACTTTTATTTTGTCCTCCTCGGGGAACTTTATCAGGATCTAGATAAAAACAAAGCCATTGCAAACTTCAATAAAGCAAAAAACCTCGCCAAAATAACATTGGAAAAAGAGATTATTCAACAGAAGATTGATGCTATAAAGTCTGCAATGACCTAATTTGTTTGCTAGACATCGATTACTTTTACCCTTTTCCAATAAGAAACAAAAAGCTGATACAGCTCCGAGGGCTCCAAATCAATCGTTGAGGACGAATACATAATACACAATTCTTGCGTGGATTCTTGATAAGCCATTTTCCATAACAGCGACGAAAGCCGCTCTTTATATTTAGAAGGATGACCCAGTGTTACAACGACCAGGGTATCACCACCGACTTTTTGTAAATCAATGCTTTTAACATCCTGCCAGTCGCCTCGGCCAAAAGCTTTTGATACTGGTGTTGTCTTTCCAAGAAAATAGCGGTCGTTTAAAACAATTTGCGCCGTTTTATCCCGAAGACTCAGTAGGCTGGAAAACAATAAAATTAAGAGTATCAGCAGTGTTCCGGCAGAGAAAACTGTCGGCTTTCCCTTAAATACTCCATCAAATAAACCGATACTGAACAATAAAATGACCAAAAGCAACAAACATAGAGCTCCCGAAATTGACAATAGCTGAATTGTTTTCCGTTTATTTCTATATAAGCTTGTTTCCTCCATCGGTTTAATTTCCCCAGTTAACGTTCAAGTTATGTTTTTCGGCATAAGCTTTTCCTAAAGCATATACGTTGTCAAACACACTGTTAATGGAAGGCATATCGTTTTTTTCGATCTTCTGGAGTAAAGCCTGCTTTTCTTCAGCTGAACCTTTACCATCACATAACTTTGCATAAGCGGTATATTCGTTTTTATAAACAGGCAACACTTTTTCAAATAATGCAATAGACTGCTCTTTCAACGCTTTTGCATCGTCATCGGAAACATTCAGTTCTTTAATATCCTTTAAAGCCTTTTCGACCACCTGAATTTTGATTCCAACAGATTTTTGAGCTTCGTCGCCTACTTTCTTACTGGAGGGCATATCCGCAAATTCTACGGTCTCCTGCTCGAGCTGTTTGCCGTAGCGTTCAGGAGCAAAATCTGCTACAAGATTTGTGTTTAAAACAACTTTTCCGAAAAAAGTCTCTGGACTTGGGGATTGACAGGCTGTAAAAAATAAGCTCGCCGACATAAAAATAATAACTAGTAAGTGCTTCATATAAAAATTCTGTTTGTGACCAAAGTAATTAATTATCATGAAATAGGCAAACATGTTGTCCCACCATATCGCTGTATAAAATTGTCATCAACCTTTCTGTTTAGGCGAAAAAAGCACGATAGCTGAGCAATTCATATTGCACAAAATGTTAATTTTTAATATATTAGCAATTACAACATAAGCGATTAAAAACAGTCATTATGGGTTATGATATTAGTTACCACCCCATCTCAGAACAGCAGATAGAAACTTGGTATTTTGACTTGCTCAAAAATCCTGAAAAGATTGAGGAAGTTTCTGCAGTTCACCAACTAGAAGACTTCTATAAAACCAAGTACCAAGACACCTTAAATGCGGGTCGGGAAACCGACAAAAATGATTATTTTGACAAAACCCATGGATTTTTCATTGCTGTTGTCCAAGGTTTTTTCGAAAAATACTTTTATGTGCGCGGTGGAGCCCTATCCTTCTCCAAAAATGACCATTTATCCGGCTATTACAAACAGTGGAATGAATTTGTACAACATGAATTTCTGACCAATAATATCGAAAATAGGCTTGTAGAAAACTATTGTTCGGGTGTCTTTATCCCAGCAGAAAAAGTTGCGCAATTGTTGGTAGACTACCATACTAATCCAACGATCAAGGCTGAACTAGATACGCTATTTTCTGATAACCGTATTGCTGTTTTCCTCAATGCTCTGCAATATGCCAAAGATCGTAACCTTGGTCTTTTGGAAGCAACAGAAGTTGTCGAACCACAACCTTTTGATCTGAATGAATCAAAAAGTTACTCCAACCTCTTTAACTGCGACAAAGAAGGCCCACTTTTATATCAGACAACGGCATTAAAACAGATCCAGGAAATAGAACATCGTCATGGAATTCCTGAAAATGAGATCTTACCAAATGTCAAAACAGAAACAATCCATGCCGACCCTAAACATTTTGACACAACAGATAGTTCGCAAAGCAGTAAAAAAAAGAGCTTTTGGAGCCGGTTATTCGGCAAAGGTTAAACACTGATAATTGCTAGACATTCGGCCCTATAACGATATACTGTTGAAGAAATCTTGAATTCCAACCTATTAAACACTTCAATAATATTGGTTTCAATCAACTATACATATAGACTGCAAAAAAAGACTGCTTTGCATCTGAATTAAACAAAATGATTTGACGATATTCGTCTTAGAATTATAACTGCTCATCCCATTATGATCTTCATTTTTCTTCTTATTATTCTTACGCTTTTCGGAATTTTATATCTGCTTCGTTCTGTTGTCAAAAAACAACAGCGGAAAATAACAATTGTTGAGTATGCGATCATCATCGGTTACCTGATTTCGTTAATGATAACCGGAGTAGGGCTATTATTCCACTCAAGTCAATATAATCAAGCCGTAGATCCTGTAGATGGTGATTGCTATATTCCCTTCGGTGGAAAACACATTTTATCGCTTCTGTTTTATTTCCTAACATTTAATATTTCAGCAATAGCGATTTGGCTCAAAGGACGAAAAATCCCCCCTATTCCTCTTGTTCTAATGCTGATTATGTTAATGATAGGCAGTATGATCAGTGTGTTTGTACTCGTTCAGGTCAGTCACCACGATACGTCCACATTGGATATGTATGTTGGCAACGAGGGAACCTTATACTTTATTTTCACACCAATATGCTGCTTGATCATGGGTGTAGGATTAATCCGTAAAATCATCGTTGAAGAACGGGGTTACGCCTCGACAAGAAGCTATGCCAACGCCACGCTCAACAAGATCAATAACCTACTTTCAGCAAAGCTAAATTACCCCACATGGGCGCTTATTTTACTTGTTCCGGTCTTTCTCTTACTAACAATTATCCTCATCCTTTTGGGGCAGGATCGGGATTCAATGGTGAAAGTTTTCACAGAAACAACCACTTGGGCTTTTTCACAAAAAATGCACCCTCCCATCTTGGATCATCAGGGACATTACCTCTGTACAGTTGCAGCCAAAGGAGATCCCGCCCTTGTAAAACCATTGAGATTAGGCAAAAGACATGGTAACACCATTATCGTCAATAGACAACTCCAAATTGCCAATGCATTCGAAGAAATATTAAGCGATCTATCGCCAGTATTACACCGCTATGTTAGATATTGCTATGATAAATATGGGTTTAATATCTCGATCAAAATAAATTCTGTTAGGGCATCAAATATGACCTATGTCCTGATGAAACCCCTTGAATATTTTTTTCTTTTTTTCCTGTATATGTGCTACGTGGAACCCGAAAAAAAAATTGCCAAGCAATACAGCTGATCTTTTCTGAAAACAGCAAAGCCCTTTTTCGGCAGAGAAACCAAGTTTGGACTAACTTGGGACTTATGATCTGCTAACTTATTACCTTTTAAACATTATGGATCAAACAGCTCAATTTATTGTCCTGACAGGAGGACCTGGTGTCGGTAAAACAACACTATTAAAGGAATTACAACGACTGGGATTTAGTGTTGTACCGGAGGATGCCCGGCGGATTATCCGAGAACAAATGGAAATGAATGGCGACGGCCTCCCCTGGAAGAATAAGCGTCATTATGCCGAGCTCATGCTAGCGGCGTCTTGCAGCGGTTATTCGGAACAGTTGCGTAAAGATCAAACCCGCTATGTGTTTTTTGACCGCGGGATTCCAGATACATTAGCATATATTGCCATGGAAAGTCTTGCAATCGGGGAAGATTGCCTGCGAGAAGCAAGATTGAAGCGTTATCATAAAAAGGTATTCATCTTACCACCTTGGGCAGAGATCTATGCGAATGACAACGAGCGGAAACAAACTTGGCAAGAGGCCAAAAATACCTTCAAGATAATGAAAGAGACCTATACAAAACTGGGTTATGAAACTATTGAGGTTCCAAAAACAACCGTATTTGATCGCGCGCAGTTCATTCTGAAAGTCCTGGATCAGCAAAACTATTGATTCCGCATTTCTTTCTCAATACGGCGGTCGGGAATAATCCACATGATAGCAACCGTTCCGTAAAGCACTAAACTGATATACGGATTGATAAAAGACAGACCTATTCCCAGAAAATACAGTGCGGTAGAAATATTTTCTTTTGTTTTCGATTTGACCGCTTTTTTCAATGCAGAATCTTCGCCCTCAATCTGGATCACAAAATACTCCACGATATGGTAGGCAATAGAACACATAATCAACACAACACCGTAAGCGATAATCGGATCTCGACCAAAATGGGATTCACCTATCCAATTGGTGGTAACCGGCATTAAGGATAGCCAAAACAATAAATGGAGATTGCTCCAAAGTACTTTGCCGTTTACTTTCCGAACGATTTGAAAGAGGTGATGGTGGTTGTTCCAATAGAGTCCCACATACATAAAACTTACGATATAAGAGATGATTTTGGGCAATAAAGGCTTGAGGCTTGCAAAAGTAACCCCTTCAGGTACTTTTAATTCAAGTACCATAATCGTTATAATGATGGCTAGAACGCCATCACTGAATGCTTCTATTCGACCCTTAGTCATTTTTAAATAGTGGGGTTAATAACTGATATTGTAAACCCAAGCGGAATACATTTAATCGTGCGGTACCGGGATCAGCGCCAAGCATCCCGCTGTTGTAATCCTTCAGTCCCCATGAATATCCAGCAAATACGGTATAACGATCATAATTTACATTAAACTGCAATCGAGGGCGTAGATCCAAATCTATAATCTTGCCGCGGTCACGATCAAAACTTGTTTTATTACCCTGCTTATCTTCAATGCTACCATTTTCTTTAATGCTTAACGTTTTGGCAATATCCATACCCAGCTGTATATCCATTGTCATCGGTTCAAAAAAGACACGATAGCCAACAAAAGGATTAAAATTGATAAATTGTTGATTGAGACGGGTTTGACCACGGCTTCCATTCATAAACTCGTTGCCTTCCAAATCAATCTTTGTCTGCAATCGTTCATAGGCGCCTTCCAAACCTAATATCAGGTTGTTGGCAAAAACATACCGGTAGTTTAAAGCACCACCGATATTGATTCCATATTTTTTTCCATAAGGATTATTGGTATAATAGTCCTGCTGCGTAGATCCATTCAACATACTCTTCGCTTCGGCTCCCGATCCCGTAAAGTTGGACACACCGGAAGTAATACCCACTCGTAGTTCGTGCGATTGCGAGAAAGCCATAAAATGGGTTATACCAGCAAAAAGTCCGACAAGTAAAAATCTCTTCATCATAACCGAAATATTAAATTAAAATCCTTAAAAAAATGAGCGTGTTCGATTGTTAAAAGTAAGAAAATTTATGTGATTCAACTTACTCCAATCCTTATTTTTTCTGAAACGGCAATGTTTATTCATCAGCTGAAATCCATCCGCTTGATCGGCTATAAAAAAAAACATCATAAGACAGAATGACTATATTTATTGAACTACATCAATGAAAATGAATCAATTCAGGCTTATTTTTGTTGTATTACAAACAAAAGAATTATCCGTATGAAATATATATTGGAAAACCCTGTCATCGGTCATATTGCCGAGCAGAAATATAAGACCAGCATCCACTGGAGGAATGGTGAATTTATTACGGATGAACCTGAAAAACTTGGCGGAAGAGATCTTGGGCCTGACCCCTACACCCTTCTGATTTCATCGCTTGTATCTTGTACATTAGCTACGCTACGCATGTACATCGATAAAAAAGGACTTGATATTCCAGAAATTTCTGTCAGTTCAAATATGTATCTCAAGATTGAAAAAGGACAGGTGGTTACGTATTTTGATCGCGAGATCGCTTTTGGACAAATCTTAGCGGAGGATACCCGAGAACGACTTCAACAAATTGCCGAAGAATGTCCCATTTCAAAAATTTTAAAGGGTAATGCCATTGTTAATACAGTAATTCGTGCAAATCCTTAAGAAGGAAGCATCACGATAGCGAATGATAAACAAAAGTTGCGCTTCAACTCATCAACATTAGCGTGTAACGAATTTGTGTATCATTATACTAATCATACACTTAAAAATAGCATTCATCATGAAAACCATAAACTTTCTCCTATTGGGTAAAAATGAAGAAATTCTCCTCACGCTCAAGAGAATCATTGAAAGCACACCCAGCTGGAATGCAACGATACAACAGGATTTGGGTACTTGTAAGAGACATCTGATAGACAATCCTGTAGATGTTTTATTATTGAGTTCGGGACTCTCTCCTCAGGAAGAGCATGAAATAACAGATCACCTTTCACGGCTCACTTATCCGATTGGCCTGATCAAACATTATGGCGGTGGAAGTGGACTTCTAAAAAATGAAGTCTACAGTCTTTTTCCAGACTTACGTTCCGTTTAATAATGCCTAGACCACAAGCAACAGCTTCTTAGAGAAACAACTAAAATCCGCTAAAACCCTTTCTTTATTGAACTAGATCAATAGAAATTGGTGGCTAATAGGCTAATTTTGGATACTAAATAATAAGATCATGAACAAACAGAACTTTATAAAAAAAGGCCTTTTGGGTTCCGGAATATTTGCATCAACAGTATCTTCAGCTGATATCTTGAAGAATGATATTGACGAGATAGAACCGCTTGAAACGCTGGATGCCGAAGATGTAAATTATAATTCAGAAAAATTGGAAAACCATAGCGTCCTCCATAAAGCAGCTACACGCGGTCATGCAAATCATGGCTGGTTAGAAAGCAATCATACGTTTAGCTTTGCCAATTATCACGACCCGGAACGTATGCACTTTGGTGTATTGCGGGTACTAAATGATGATATGGTGGCTGAAGGAAGAGGTTTTGGCAAACACCCGCACGATAATATGGAAATCATCAGTATTCCTTTGGAAGGTGATTTGCAACACGAAGACAGCATGGGTAACAAAGCCATTATCCGGAAAGGAGATATTCAGGTCATGAGTGCCGGAACGGGCATCATACACAGTGAATATAATAAAAACACCGATCAGGTGGTGAAGTTTCTTCAGATTTGGGTGTACCCTAATCAACGGAATGTGAGCCCGCGCTACGATCAAATTACATTAGATATCGCACAAAGACAGAATAAATTCCAACAAATTCTTTCGCCCAATCCAGAAGACGAGGGGGTATGGATCCATCAGGATGCCTGGTTTTCTATGGGGCATTTTGACAAGGACGTCCAGACAAAATACCAGATCAAAAAGGCCGGAAACGGTGTATATGTTTTTGTAATAAAAGGCAGTGTTACCGTCGAAGGACAAGAATTGGAGAGCAGGGATGGTTTTGGAATCTGGGATGTCGCTGAAATTAACCTGAAAGTCACCTCAGCAGATACTGAAATCCTACTGATGGACCTCAGTATGATATTGGACTAATTTTATACACTTAGACGTCAATTAACAAAAAGGGGAGCCTATGAGGCTCCCCTTTTTGTTAAGGCTATTTATTATTTTTAGAAAGTAACGGAATTCAGCTTTTTATCAACCAAAATACCATCTATCGCTTTCAGATTGAAGTTGACATTGCGTTTTGCTTTCAATTTAATCTTAAATAAAACTTCAGACCCATTCAAGGTCTCCTTATTGCCAAGATTAACAAAAGTAGCATACAGCGCTTTACTTCCATTGGTGTGAAGACGATCGTTACTATAATTGTTCATCTCTTTCAGCTGTACAGGTTCAATACCGACATATTCAAAATCGCCCTGATTGTACGGAAGAGCAAAACTAAGCGCATTGACAGCTTTAAGATTCTCCCCGCTAATACTGATCTCTACGGTGTCTCCCGACTTCAAGCTTGTTTTTGAGGGAACCAATTTTAGTTTACCAGCTACTTTTTCTTCCTTTGCTGGTTTTGCACCACCTTCGATAACAACAGCGACATTGGAAATATCATAAGCGTCAATCAAATTATTCTTATTGACATCACCATTGCTGACATAACCTTCAAAATCTCCATCACCCAATCGCAATCCCGTATAGTTAATATAAGATGTCAAATCATTATGATCGATCAATCGGTCATTATTAATATCGCCTGGTAGGTAGCTTGACGATCCTGGCACTTTAAACACATATAATTCTCTTCCTGAACCAAAACCACCAACAGCTTCAGAAACTGAAATTTTGATAAATCGGGCCACCGGATGGGTTCCAAAATCAAAACGTTTCATTTCGCCATCACGTTTCCAATCAAAACTACCAGCTTCCGTCCAGGTATCCTTATCGTTGCTATAGAATACTTTTCCTTTTAAAATGATGCCGTTTCCGCCATCGGTTCTTGGAAGATACTCAAACTTATCCAATTGATTAACAGATTTTAGATCTAAGGTCATATCAAACGGAACAGCTGCCTGTCCCCATTTTGTATGCCACATATCCCCCTCATCATAATTGAACAATTTATTGATACCATTTCCGCCTTGGTTATCCACAGAAGTCTCTGCTTTGATTCCTTCGATGGCAAATTCCAATGGATTTGCCTTTGTCTTTGCTGCAAATGTACTCCAATCTGAAACACCAGATTTATTGACAGCTCTAATTTTAAACTGGTAATCAGTTTCCGCGGCCAATCCTTCGAATAGCAATTGACTGTCTTTGATGGTCGAATAGATCAGATTATTGAATTCAATTTCATAATAATCAGCATTTGCAACCTTTTCCCAGGTTGGGGTTAAGGTATATGCTTGTGTATGTTGATCTGTGATAACAGCTTTGGGCGAAGTCAAAGCACCGGTCTGAGCCAGATAGTTGTCAACAGGAGCATATTCGAAACCCTCCAATTGTACTTCTATTGCAGTCGATGAGACATCCTGTTTCGCTAGTCGTACCAGCAACATCGGATTTTTCACCAAAGGTACTTTTTCAAATTCAGATCCCTTGGTTGCAAACTGATTCAGGTTTGGCTGAGCATCGTAGAAATATACGTTTTCAGAAGTATTGAACGCGTCTAAGCTGTTCACTTCTTTAAGTTTATTATTTTTTCCATTGACCTTTACAGTCAATTTCTTAGGTGCTTTGCTAACGTTGAAACGAATTTCGGTAGACTTCATTTTTTCAAATCCGTCAAATTCGCCCTGTGTTGGAGCAATCGTAAAAACAACTTTATTATTGTTTAACTGCGAAGTTAGGGATGTAGTTATTCCCTTACCATACCGATAAGCCTCGGTTTTTCCATCATCATCATATTCCAGGAAATTGGAATTCCCATAAGGATACACCTCATAAATACGTTGATCCTTTTTGATTTCCAGCACATTATTATTCGGGTTTGTCACTGGAATAATGGCTCCATTTTTCACGAAAACAGGCAGCTTCCAAATAGGCACATCAAAGTTATTGATGATACGGCCACCCTGGTATTTTTCACCCGTAAAATAATCAATCCATTCACCATCCGGGAGGTAAATACCATTGCGAATATCATTTCCCTTCTCATCCACACGTGTTTCCTGATAAATCGGTGCCACCAGGAAATTTGGACCATAGAGGTACTGGTATTGCGTTGCCTTTCCAAGCGTATAAGCATTTGCTTGCTCTAAAAACATCGCGCGAATGATGGGCAGTCCATCTACCGCTTGTTTTGCCACACTATAGCTATAGGGAACCAATTGAGATTTCAATTTCAAATATAGACGATTGATCGAAGTAGCTGGCTCGCCCAAAGCATGAGGGTATTTCTCGTTCGATCCCCAGCCATCCATATTGAGTTCCATGGGTGTCCAAGTCTTCCATTGAAAATCACGGATATTGACCTTGAAGTTTTTACCACCAAAGATCCCGTCCATATCAGAGGTAATATTGGGCTGACCCGAAAGTCCCGAGCCGATATATGTTGGTATGTGGAATCGAATATACTCCCATACACCTCCAGTTTGGTCACCCGACCAGATACCCGCATAGCGCTGCGTACCTGCCCAACCATCCAATGAAATAATAAATGGACGAGCGTCGTTGCCATAGTAAGGCATGGTATGCCCTACATCAGCTACCCCGTTGAGACCAAAGGAGTATCCTGGGCCCACCCAGGCCACATCCGTCTTTAGGACTCTCACACCTGCATCCCGTACCTCTTTTACTATATCACGTTGCAGTAATGCACTGATGCTGTCTTTGGGATGGAGATCAGACTGTGTCCATAAACCGATTTCCACACCATTCTTACGTGCATAATCGCCAAACTCTTTCAGGTTTTGGATATTTCCATCTAAAGATGCCGTTTGACCATATCCAGCACCGTAACCATCATTGGGAAGAATCCAACCCAAAGGCATGTCATGGGCTTTATAACGGTCTATGACTGCGCGAGCCGAAAATTGATAATTGTTTTTCTCGCCATTCAGCGATTCTTTGATTCCGCCATTGTCCTTTTGGCTTTCTTTATAGCGTTTGCCATCTTCAAAAAGAATTCCCTTTTCATCTTCTTTCCAAAAATCGCGGTTATAAGCATTAAGATGTCCTTCGTACAAACCAAATTTTGGTAGAAGAATTGGGTTACCCGTCAATTGGTAGAAATCGTTGAGCAAAGGCACAATACCGTCACCAACCATAAAAAAGACATCCAGATAATCCGTATCGTGGGCCAATTTGACTGTGCCAGCGGTTTTGGCTCCAAAGGCGTAACTTCCCTTCTTAAAAGTATGCCACATAAAACCATACCCTTTGGTTGACCAGTAATAAGGGGTTGGAGAGGCAACACCGCCATCGGTCCAGCTGTTCTGATTTTCGATAGCAATTACTTTTCCCTTATGTGAAAAACGTCCATTTTGAACGCCACCACCAAAAAAGTACTCATCCGCATTTTCCTTTAATTCAAGGCTTACTTGTTTGTCCTCAAAAACGACCGGTTTTAAGCTTTCAACTACAATCTTATTGGTTTTACGATTAAGGATACTAAACTGTGAAGTCTGTTTATCCATTGAAAAAAGAATATCGTTGGTGGAGATGCTGACCTTATTACCCTCATCCTTTACTTCGAGCTCAGCGACAGTTTTCCGAGGTTGCTCTACCAATATTTTTGCACCGGGTTTAGCTTCGGGGTCACGAATAATACCACCATGAACATCCTGAAACATCCTAAAAATATGATTACCGTAGAAATCTAAAGTCAGACGTTGGCCATTATCGTATACAATCTCAACTGTAGTCGGATTAATTTTTTGAATCGCGATAATACGATTAACTTGATCGCGACCTATTGTATTGTAATAATTGATCGTACTTACTTTAGCCTCAACTCGAGTGGGTTGAAAAATAAAAGGAGAAGCCAATCCCATCAGTAAACTGACTTGTGCTTTTGTGCTCCAAAAAGATACCTTCATGCGTATGATTTATAATGCATTAAATTAACTTAACAATAATACAATAGTAAATTGAAGTAAAAAAGAGTTTCAGGAATGCAAACGATTGTCCAATAATAATGTTGCAGGCTAACCGAGCTATTGTAGGCTATTCACCAAATATCGAATGTTTACTTCCATGTGGCTTATGAAATGACCATGATGATAAATGCCACATAAAACTGGAGGGATGGCTAATAGTGGTGCACCATACCACTGTGGGTCAGGGCCGGTCGGCGGTACGGAAGATATGCAATAGCATTGTACAGGAAGTACGGGGGTACTTAAACGAAAGAAGCCCTTGACTGTTTCCAGCAAGGGCTTCCGTGTAAAAAAAGGCACCGACCTACTCTCCCACCTGTTACGGCAATACCATCGGCTCTGGCGGGCTTGACTGCTCTGTTCGGAATGGGAAGAGGTAGACACCGCCGATAT